>ERZ860076.59-NODE-59-length-84141-cov-4.043527_pt1 | contig 84141 bp, 62 predicted proteins | sample MGYA00509982_ERZ860076 | MGnify/ENA primary metagenome ERZ860076 (study PRJEB30046, sample SAMN00715193) | human gut metagenome | study: EMG produced TPA metagenomics assembly of the A metagenome-wide association study of gut microbiota in type 2... | reverse complement strand
TGATTGAACCGCCGGCCTTCTTTACTGGTGATGTGGATGTTGGTTCTGTTATGTTTTTTTGGATCTATGGGTTGTTCTACTTCCTTGTAGCAATGGTCTGTGCATTTCTGATTCTGATCACGCTGTACAGCCGCTATATCAAGTTGTATCTTCTGGTTGTAACATTTCCACTTGCAATGCCTTCTATCACAGGAGGACGTGAAATCGAAGGAACAGCCTATGCATGGATGAAAAGCTTTCTATCCAATACGTTTGAAATTGTCATTATCGCACTTGCTATTGCAATCGCAGGAAGAATCATCTCCGGTATCTCCATTTTTACATCCGATAGTGCCATTTTTAATGCGTTTGATGGATTTGCCCAGGCACTTAATTCCATGATTTATATGATCCTGATGGCGGTCTCCGTAAAAGGAGCACCAACGTTTTTAAATAAAACATTCAATCTGTAAAGAGGTGAACGTGCATGAAAATAGATTTAAATAAAGATTTTGAGGAACAATATAAAAATGAGTTATGGAAAGGGTTTACCGCAAGGGAGTTAGGGTATGGTGTGGTTGCTCTGCTTGTTGCCGGAGGAATCGCATTTTCTGTGTGGAAGGTAACAGGCCTTGCAATCAATCTTTCTATTTATGCCGGAATCCCATTCATGGTTCCGATTATTTATCTAGCAATGGTGAAGCACCAGGGACATACCTGGATTGAATCATTAAAAAATATGTGGTTTTATATGCAGACCAAAGAACTGCCTTGTGAAATGGAAGAAAGAAATGTTTCACAGCACAGAATCTTTTCTATGGATACAAAATACATCAATGAGCCAAAGAAAAAAAGAACTACAAGGAGGAAGAAATAAATGTCAATCTTTAACGGAAACCGTCTGTTTCTGTCAAAAAAAAGCAAAACAATGCCGGTAGTAAAAGTACCAAAGAATGTAAAACAATCTCTGCAGATTGACAGAGCCTTTGAGAATGGGATATTTAAGATCGAGCCAAAAGAAAAAATGGCGGTTTATGACAGATGCTATATCTTTGAAGATATCAATTACATCAACAAGAATATCGGAGAACAGAAAGATTTTCTTATGAATCTGATGTTTTGGTTAAATTCTATGGATGTGGAATTTAAGATCACACTGGCCAATGAATACCAAAGCATGGATGAGTTTTTAGCATCCATTCGAGCAGAAAAGAACAAAGCAGAATATCCGGACATTGCAAAGGGAATCAGACAGTGGCAGGATGAAAGAATCAAGGAAACCAATCCGAATGTAACTACGCTGCGTTATCTGACTGTGACTACAAGAGCAGATAATGAAGCGAATGCAAGAGTGTATTTGAATGCGATCGAGACAACCATTATGGAAGCATTTGGCGGTTGGGGGAGTCGAATTGAAAAGCTAAGCACCTTGGAACGTTTGGAATCGCTGCAGAAACTGATCTGTCCGAATCATCCGGAGCAACAGGACTATATCAATCTCCCATCCGATAAAAAGAAACATCAGAAAGACTGGAAGAATGATATCCTGCCACGAAGCATCAAACAGTATCCAAACTACATGGTCATGGGAGATACCTATGTTACGGTTTTGTTCGGACATAGATATCGTCAGGCAATTGATACGGATAAGTTTATTCATTCCATGTCAAATGTTTCTTATCCATCTTTTCTCACACTGGATTATGCTCCAGTTGAGACAGACCTGGTAAATGACAAGCTGATCAATGCACAGGTCAATAATGAAAGAGCAATCACCGAGGAGATTGAACAGAAGCGAAATGCAGGTATTCCGGCCATTAATGCATCCTATCCAAGAGAGAAGAAAAAGAATGAGATCGAATCCTATATCGATCAGCTAGATGAAAATGATGAAAAGGGATTCTTTCTAAATTTGTTGGTTGTGATCACAGCTCATGATGAGGATGAACTTGCAGAACGTATGAAGGAGATGCAGGCGATCGGAAAACGGGAAGGTGTAGTTCTGGAAACCTGCGATTATACACAGCTAAGAGCATGGAATACAGCACTTCCGATTGGTGGCAGACAAGTAGATTATATGCGTTTCTTCTTAACTTCTTCCCTTGTTGCATTTCAGCCTTTCTTTGCACAGGATGTCATTGAGCCGGGAGGACAGATGATGGGACTCAACCGTACTACAAAGCATTTCATTGTGGGGAATCGAAAGAAACTGCCGAACCCACATGGAATTATCGTAGGTTTTTCCGGTTCTGGAAAATCAATGCTTATCAAGCTCACAGAGCTGTCTCAGACATTGCTTGCGACAGATGATGATATCATGATTATCGATCCGCAGAATGAGTTCCGTAACATTGTCGAAAATTATAATGGCAGTTATTTCGATTTGACGCCAAAAAGTGGCATTTTCCTAAATGGCTTTGAGGTATCAGAAGAAGTATTTGCTTCATCCGGAACGATACAGAGGAAATTTATCGCAGCGCAGACAGAATATGCAAAAACATTATGCGCCGCTGCAATGAAAAATATCAATGTCACACAGGAACATGATTCCATCATTAGTAGATGTACAGAGAGAATGTTCAAGAAAGTGTTTGAACAGAAAAAATTAAAAAATCAGCCTACACTGATGTGGCTGAGAGATGAGATCCATGAAGAATTGCAGAAAGTCGATAATGAGCATGATGCAGATCTTATTCGTGTCATCTATAACAGTTTGGAAGAATATACCATTGGTAGCTGTGATATGCTGGCTCATCCATCCAATGTAAGTCTGAATCGTCGTATGATCGGCTTTGGAATGTCCAATGTGCCGATGAATAATTGGGAGGCAGTTATGGTCACGATCCTGCATTATCTGTCCGTCCGTATGGATTACAATAAGAGGTTCCAGAAAGCAACGCATCTTGTGATCGATGAGACACAGGTAGTATCTAAGAAACCAGGAAGTGCAAGACAGCTTAATAATGCGGTTATTACGTTCCGTAAGTTTGGTGGGATTGTAACAATGGCCATGCAGAATGTAACAGCAGCCTTATCTAATCAGACACTGATTGAATTGTTTCAGAACTGTTCCTACAAAGCTTTTCTCGATCAGGGTGGTGTAGATGCACAGAGTCTTGCTGATATCCAGGAATTTAGTGCAAAGGAATTTAAAGCACTGTCTTCCGGAAATGTCGGAGAGGGTGTTATGGTGTGGAATAAAAAGGTAGTAATGTTTGATGCACTAATTAGCAAAGAAAACGTATTGTATAAGAATTATAGTACCAACTTCCATGAAAAAGCAAAAGAACAAAAGATGTTATCTTTTGAAGAAGATGCTGTACCGAAATTCGGTACAAAAGAAAAAACAGAGCCACGTTCTGTGTTGAGTAAAAAAGAAGAAGAACTGATTCTTAAGGTTTCCTGTATTATGGATATCACAGTAACAGATGTGGAACGTTTGTTTAATCAAGACACGGAAACCTGTCTTGGATATCTGAAATTGTTAGAAGAGAAAGGGGAACTCAGAGAAGTAAACGGTAGATACAGAAGGGTTGGATAGGATGCGGATTAATGCAAAAGACGAAAAAACATTTAAAGCAACAGCACTTGCCTTAAATGCTGCAAAGCAGTCAGTTAAAACTTCCAAGCAGCATATGACAGCCTTGAGCATGGGAAATGAACCAGACCGTCAGGAAGAACAATCAGCTTATGTAGATCCAACAAGGTTTTTAGATGGAAAAGAGATTCATAAATGGAATCAGTTACCGCAATCATTAAAGAAAAGATATATAGCTGAAGGAATAAAAGAAGCTAAAGCAAGTTCAAAAGCAAGAAGCGGAATTTTAAAAGACAATTATGATTTCACAGAAGAGATTGAAAAAAAAGTAGCAAATGTTTATACAGCAGATCTTTATCGTATGGAGGAAACAGCAGGGATAAATACATATCAAAGATTTGAGTACAATCCGTTGAAAAGATTCCAAAATCATTGGAATCATAGAGAGAAAAACAAAAAGCTATCATCAGAAAATGAAATACAAGGAATTACGGACAAGAGAAGTTCAGCTGCAGGACAAGAATCCATCCGAAAAGGAGAAAGGTATCTTTCCAAAGAGCAGGAGCAGATAAAACTACAAATAAAAGCAGGAATCAATAAGGAGAGTGTTACAGGAAAAGCGGTAGCCGATTCTGCAACAGCAACAAGTACAGTAGCTTCCGGTGCATCTACAGCAGGAGGAAGTCTGGTTGTCACGGCAGGGAAAAAAGCAGCTGATAAGTTCAAAGATTATATGCAGGAACGCTCCATGGCAAGTGAGCAGGCAATTAGAAATGTAGAATCCAAAATGACAGAGATCAAGAATGCAAACCATGAAATGGATTCCTTGCCATCCTCTTTAAAATATATTGGTGCGGCAGTTGGTGCGGTATTACTATCCGTACTTGCCGTTGTGGTTCAGGCAGTATTTTCATTCCTTGCAGTTATAATTGGAGTGATCATTGCAATCTTAGTTCCAATCATTGTAGTGGTAACAATCATTTCAACGCTCATAGGGATTATAGCTTCCCTGATGTCTTCGACTCCTGTGATAGCAGGAGGTGGAGAAAGAATCGTACAGATCGCTTTGCAGGAAGAAAATAATCCAAGTGGAGCAAAGTACTGGCGATATGTTATGGGAAGCCAATTTGTAAATGGAGATGTGACACCGTGGTGTGCGTGTTTTGTTTCCTGGTGTGCAAATGAAGCAGGACTGATTGATTCCGGTATTGTTCCAAAAGCTGCAGCTGTTCGAGCGTATCACAGGTACTATGCCGAAAGAGGACGTTTCCATTACGCATCCGAAGGCTATACGCCGCAGCCTGGAGACTTTATCGTGTTTGGTGCGGATACACACATTGGAATTGTTCAGTATGTGGAGAATGGAAGAGTCGTTACAATTGAAGGGAATACTTCGGATGCAGTACATTCAAGAAGCTATGCATTGAATAGTTCGTATGTTACGGGCTATTGTAATCCGGAATATCCGGCAGGAACTACGATTGAAATTCCGGAAGGAATGGGAACAACTCATACCTATATGGGATGGAGAACGATCACCAGTCCAAGCAGCCGACAGTACCAGCTGCGTGAACAAAGTGGAGAGCATTATGACAGTGAAGGATTTGGAATCATTGATGGAAGATATGTGATTGCTTGTACCACCTTGTATGGACAGGTTGGAGATTATATCGATTTCTATCGAGAAAATGGAGATGTCCTGCATTGTGTGATCGGAGATATCAAAAATCAAAATGATGCAGGCTGTAACCAGTATGGACATCAAAATGGGCGGTGTGTAGTGGAGTTTGTAGTTCAATACAGTACGTGGTATCCATCCCATGCGAATCCTGGAACGCCAAGCTGTAAACCAGAATGGAACTCAAGAGTTGTTAAAGCAGTTAACTTGGGATATAACTATTTTCATTAAAGAAATGGCGAGAGTAAGATGAAGAAAAGAATTGTTATCAGTGTACTTTTGCTTGTTTTAGTGTTTGGTATTTTATGTGCTGGAATTATTCTGATCAGAAAAAATACAGAGAAAGAAGCAAAGAAACAAACAGTCGAACTAGCAAAGGAGCAAGAAAAAATTAGTGAAACAGAAGAAGCAAAAAAGGAAGATGCATCTTTAGAAGATATTGTATTTGAAAACATGAATCTATTAGAGAACTATTTTTCAAGTGATGAAATAAAAAGTCTAGAAGAACAAGCAGAGAATTTTTTGCGGCAGGATGAAGCATTTGCTTCAACAAAAAAACTTACCTGCACAGAAGAGACTTATGAAACACAAAGCCAAATTCGTTTTTATTTCACAACGGACGATGGTAGTTTATTATTTTCTGTTTATCATAAAGAAGATAAACTCTTTTCCTTTTGGACAGAAAAAAAGGAGAATTCTGAAACAGCTGTTGCGGACTGGTTAAAACAAAAAGAAGAGGAAACGAAAGTAGTAGATACGAAATCCTGGGAAGAAGAGCAGTATCTTCCAAGTGAATGGACAGAAAAAGGACAGGAAAATATTCCGGTAGTTTTATCCGGAAAAGAAAATCTGCAGGGAATAATTCCGGAAGGGGATTTGAATTGTTTGGAAATCAAACTGCAAAAATTTCTGGAAGAGAACAATGAGTTGAGACGGGAGATTTCAATTCCATCAGATAAAATTGTGCAGACAGACCAGGAAATTACATTTGAAGCAGATTTCATAACAGAGAGGATTGATAAAAAACATCTTCAGGGAACTTATCATATTGCGGAGGGAACATTTGGATTTTCATTGCAGTAAATCTGTGGAACTGTTGAAAATAGTCTGGAAATTTTGTACACTTATATTAATTGAAATCACAAAAATATGCTGAGAGGGTGATGATATGGAGAAGTGGCAGGAAGAAGCAGTGAAGAAAAGTTTGAGCAAATTTAACGTAGTAAAAGGTAAAAACCTACCAAAACAGATATATCAGGAGAAGAGAGATTGCTATTCAGATCTAGCAGATTACGTGACTTCGACAGATTTAAAATATTTTGGTAAAATTTGTGCATTGTATGGACTTAGAAGAACCGGGAAAACAGTTATGATGTATCAGTGCATTGCAAATTTAGACCCAGAAATTCAAGAGCAGAGTGTATATATTTTTTGTAAAGAACCGTGCGATATGCTTGAATTAGAGTATGTTATGGATGATTTATATGAGCAGGGATTTCGATATTTTTTTATTGATGAGATTACCAGAGTAGAAGATCTCCAGGCTTATGGAAATGTACTTTCAGATTATTTCATTACAATAGGAACAAAAGTTGTTATTGCAGGTACAGATTCTCTTGGAATTTATCTGGCAAAGACGGACATCTTATATGACCGGGTGGTGTTATTGCATACTTCGCAAGTGCCATATGCAGAATTTCATAGACTATGTGGAGGAAATTTGGAAGAGTATATTGAATATGGAGGAACTCTTACAAATGCTACTTACAAAGATAATCAGTCGGCAGAGGAATATTTAAATACTGCAATTGTAAAAAATATTTTACATGGATTGATAAGTCGTGAAGAAAAGAGAAAGCACGCTACAGTTTTAACAGACTTATATGATGAAGAAGAATTAGTTTCAGTTATTCAGAAAATGGTAAATAAATTTAGCTATGAAATCACGTTACGAGCAATTAACCGCTCATATAAAAGTGGAGCTTTATATGCAATATTTCAAAATTCAAAAAAGAAATATTTTGATAAATTAGATATTGATGTTGTTAATACAGCGACGAAAAAAGCATTAGAAATAAAAGATTCAGAGGAAATGAAAATAACTCTTACAGAAGAAGATTTAGAGAGTGTGAAACTTTATCTGAAGTTATTAGATCTGTATATATCAATAGTAAGTTTCAAATCTTTTAAACGTGGAGGTGGAATAGAATTAGAAATTTTACAGCAGCCGGGAATGATTTATTCCCATGCTACAGAATTATTAAATCAGCTTGAAAGAGATGATGTTTGGAGTCAGACGTGTGAAATCGAAGACAAAACAGAATTCATTCAGAGAGCAGATTATTTTGTAAAAGGAATTCTGCTTGAAAATATTATTCTTTCAGAAACTTATAAGTGTTACCAGACGATTGACAAAAAAAGATTTTATGTCTCTCAATTATCAGTTGGGGTGCAAGAAGGTTTATCTAATTCAGAAGCTGATCTTATCATCGTAGACAGAGAAAAAAAGGAAAGTTACTTATTTGAAATCAAGCATTCTGATAAAGTTGTAGACAGACAGACTCGCCATTTGCAAAATGAAGACTTTATAAATTATGTCAGTGAAAATTTCGCTCCAGTGAAAAAATGTTGTGTAATTTACAATGGACAACCTACAAAAATAGATTCTATTGATTATTTGAATGCGGAAAAATTTTTAATGACTGTTCATGAGATGGAATTATCAAAAAATGCGGACTTGCAAAATTTGTTTCAGCAAAAAGAAATAGAAGAAATCAAAAAGCCGGATGCGAAACCAGTGAGAAAACAAGAGAAGAAAAGTTCGATTCACCTGACAAGATAGTATATAAAATTCAATGACAAAGAAGTAGATGTAAAAAAGGAACAGTAAAAAATGCTGTTCTTTTTTTATAGATTTATCCGGAAGAGGAAAGAAAAAATGAAATTATCAGAGTATTTAAAAATCGGAACAAAGATGAAAATTTTAAGAAAAGAAAAAGGGATTTCACAAAAAGAGATGGCGGAAATTTTGGAGATGATCCCATCAGCGTATTCAAATTATGAAAATCATTTTACAGATATTCCGGTTGAGATTATGAAAAAATTTTGCGATACCGTTGGATGCAGCATGAGCGAACTGATTGGATTTGATGTAAGCATTTCAGAAGATGTGCATCCAATTTCTTTGCTTTCCGATTTGATGCTGGCAATCATGGAGCTCAACAAAAAGAAGCTCCCTGTGTCAGTCACATTTCATTCAGATGGAGAAAAAATGAATGTGGATTTTCAAGTGGCACAGACAGAGTATGATGAAATTTTGGATGGGCTGGAATGCGAACTGGAAAAGTACAGAGAAGAAAAAATTGACAAAAAACAATTTCAGCAGAATATAAAATTACTCTTAGATAGGGAGAATAACTACCAAAATAACATAAAAAAGGGTCTTAGGGAACTTCCCTAACAAGAGAGTGAAATGTATTACATTTTGCGTATCTTGCAAATCACTTTCAGTGATTCATGGAAAGTCATACAAGTTGCTGTACAGAAAGTCATACAATTTGCTGTACGAAAAAGGCAATCAGCAATACAGTTTGCTGTACAGTGCATACGAACTGCTGTACAGATGTCATACGGTTAGCTGTACGTGCCATACAAGTTGCTGTACAAATGCCATACACTTGTCTGTACAGTGCATACAGACTGCTGTACAGATGTCATACATATTATAGCTGTACAGTACATACGATTGGCTGTACAGTACCAAAACAATATGAAACAGGAAGGAATAAAGATGAGCAGAACACGAAAAACTTACAGATTATCAGATGAAGCAGTCCAAGTTATAGAAAATAGGGATAAGTCAGTTTATCCAACTGCCACAGATTTTTTAGAAGCAAAAATCTTAGCTCCGACAGAGAACACAACGGAATTATTAAATAAAGTTTCCATGCAGCTTGATGAGATTAAGCTGATGGTAGCTCAAGAGCATCAGAAAAAAATCGAAGAGCAGAAAGCGTTCTTCTGAAAAAAGCTGAAAAAAGCGTACCTAAAGTAACCTAGATAAGTAAATATAGATTTGATAAAATATAATTAGAGAAATAGAGGAAAAGATTGTGCCGATGCCAAGAGTTAGATCTAAAAATCTGATGAGTAGAGATCGGTATTTTTTATGCGAAGAAGAGAGGAAATACAGAATGAATTTAAAAGATCAATTAAAAAAAGTAATGGACGATCAGGAGAAACTGGAAAGAAAAAAAGATAAATTTTTAGAAGAGTATGATGAGAAGAAGAAAAAAATTTTACTGAAGAAAAAAGATCTCAAACAGAAAATACAGAAAGAAAAAAATGAAAAAATTTTGCAGGCAGTGCAGGAGAGTTTCGGAGAAATTGATGAAAAAAATATGGACGCTTTTTTAGATATCCTGAAAAAAAACAGGGAAGAATTTTCTCTTGAGATGGAAATCGCTTCGGAAAGTTTGGAAGAATCTGATAAAGAATCAGAACAAAATGTACCGGATTTCGGAACAGAACAGAAGGAAGAGGGCAACCTATATCCGTTTGGTGACAATGAATCATGAGTCAAAGAAATATCATCTATACGATCCGATTTACAGAAAAGGAATGGAAACTCTTGGAACAAAAAATCCGGGAAAATGATGAGTGGAAATTCAAGTATGGAACAAAAGAAGGACGGGTAAATATAGCTGCTTATATCAGAGATGTCCTGTTTCGGAAAGAGATGGAAGAGATCAGGTATTACAGAGAACTGAAAAATTTAAATTATCAAATCAGAAAGATCGGGGTCAATATCAATCAGGTGACTGCAAAGATAAACAGCGGTTACCAAAATTACGACTCCGTTTTTTATTTACAGAAAAACTTATCACAAGTTGAGGAAGAACTGAAAAAAATGATTGAAAAACTGGAGGAAGACCGTGGCAATCACAAAACTGATGAACATCAAACAAGGGAAGATGGGTGGGAGCAGACATCTGAATAATTCGATTCAGTATATTATGAACCCGAAGAAAACAGAAGATGGAAAGCTGATCGGAGGAAATGCAGGAATGACTCCGAGAGAAGTGTTCCAGACGATGATGGATACGAAAAGTGATTGGGATAAGCTTGAAGGAAGACAGGGATATCATTTTGTAATTAGCTTTAAGCCGGGAGAAGCAAATGAAGAAGTTGCATATCAGGTGATCAAGGAATTCTGCGAGGAATATTTAAGAGATGATTTTGATTATGTGTTTTCTGTTCACAACGATCAGAAGCATATGCATGGACATATTGTTTTTAATTCGGTCAATCGTATGAGCGGTTATAAATACCGATATGAAAATGGGGACTGGGAAAAATTTATTCAGCCGATTACGGATAGAATCTGTGAAAAACATGGATTACCGCCGTTAGAATTCGATGCGGAAGTCAGAAAAGGAAAGTCCTATGCACAGTGGGAGGCGGATCAGAAAGGAAAACCAAACTGGAAAAAAATAATCCGTGCAGATATTGATTATATTATTTCTATTTCTGAAAATGAAACAGAATTTCTTCACAACATGGGAAAAATAGGTTATCAGATCAGAAAAGGCGATTCACAGAAGCATGGAGTTTATTTCGCATTTAAGGCAATGGAACAGAAAAGAGCCTGGAGAAGTTATAATCTTGGAAATGGTTATAGTTATTCAGATATCCTTTCAAGAATCAGAACAGAAAAATTTGTTTATAAATGTCCAACGAGCCCAAAACTCCGCTTTTATAAAGCAGGAAAAAATGTGAAGTATATTCCGATGCTGGAATTTCAAAAGAAGCGGATCCGAAAAATCTATTTTGTATCTGTTGGATGCCATAACCTAAAGAATCCATATGCAGTAGATTATCAGCAGGTGCGGAAAAGTATGTTACATATTAATCAACTGTGGGAGAATGTGACTTATCTTAGGCAGGAAAAAATACAGACATATGAAGAACTATTATGCAGAGAGGCGGAAATAAAAGAACAGGAGAAAGCATTAAAAAATCAGAAGTACAGTATAGATTTTCTGCAGGAGAATGAAATGTATTTAAAATACAGAAGTTTGAAAGAGAGATTAAAAGAAATCCCGGAATCAGATGATGAATTTGAAAAAGTATTAGATGAGTTAGAAGAACTCGAACAGAATCTCCCGGATGCTGTTCTGGAAGGAAAGGCGTTTAATGACCGAGAACAGATAGAACAGAAATTACAATTGATCCGGGAAGAAAAAAGAATTATTAGACACATCAAGCGAGAGGAAAAAGAGGATCAATTTTTCTCTACGCCATTACAGCCGATGGAACGATCAAAAGATAAGAAGAAAGAGGTGCAGGAGCAATGGGTGAAAGCCAGGTAAATATGATTAATCTCAATGAAATATTCCAGGATGTAAAATCAGATCTGATTGGACAATTGTTAAATGAGTCTAAGGACAGTAAAACATGCATGTGGTATCTCATGTGTGCATTGGATGGAATGCCAGATAATGAAATTCTGGAACTTGCAGGATATACGATCCCTCAAATACAAGCGGCACGTACAGAATTCCTGATGAAAAAATATCAGGGAAATAGTCCAGTGTACAGTGAAGTACAGAATCTCAAAAAACAGGTTAAAGAGATCGTTCAGGAAAACAGGGACGTCCGATCCTCGATTGAAAAAGGACTGGATAAGGCAATCCAGGAACAGATAGAAAAATCAGACCAGTTAATAAAAGCCAAAGATGAAATGATTCAGATGTTAAAACTACAGAAAGTTGAGCTGCAACGGCGGATTGAGGAACTGCAGTCAAAGGTAATCCATTTAGAAAAGCAACAGAAAGACAGAGATGATCTTAGGCAGACAACAGGAACTGCGAAAAGTGTATTGCCCCAGCTTGTAGAATATCAAAATAAAAATGAAGACGTAAGCAGTGAACTGGAAATTATCTCAGAAGAGATTCGCCCGGTAGAAAAGAAACAGGGAGTAGGCGAGAGACTGCGGAATTATTTTTTTTCTACTACAGATACAAAAAAATTCATTGAGAAATATCTAAACAATGACAAACTGTCTGATGAGCAAAAAGAGTATCTATTGGAATGTCTGGAATCAGGTATGAGTGTAAAAGAGATGGATAGCTTTGCTTCAGAACATCTGTCAGTAGATCAGATGAAACGGTTAAGTTTGCTTTATAGAAAACGAAAGGAATAAGAATGGATATTCATGTAGAAATTCATCTGTCTTATGATTCCGATGTATGGGCATATGGAATGGTGACATTGGAAAATATAATTAGATTTCCGGTACAACTTAGAAAATATAAGAATAAGGAAACGGATGAAGAAGTGTCATTCATAAGTTATCCACGAAGAGAACGGAATGGAAAGTGGGAAAATCTTCTTGTGCCGGACAAAGCATTAAGGGAAGAGATAGAAAAGGCAGTTGGTGAAAAAATAAAAGAAGAGATGAGGAAAGATTTTTATCTGCCGGAAATCGAAGACCTTTCTGTTTGTCCGATTGTCCCCCGGTGTCCAGCAGGTGCAAAAGCATACATATGTGGAGTAGCATCGGTTAAAGTTTTGGGGCTTACGATCCATGGAATTACAATTAAGCATGGGCAGAAAGGCTATTTCATTAATATGCCACAATACAGAAAAGCAGATGGATATCATGATGTAGTCTATGCCATTGGAAAAGCCATGCAGGAGAAAATTTCAGAGTGTATTCTTCAGGAATACCAGAGAATAGTGGATGTACCGAATTTCGGTACGGAGGAGGAATGAGGATGAACAAAGAAGAATTTATACAATTTGTTGCAAAAAATATAAAGTATCATCTGCCATCCGATTTTAGCTCTTGCCAGATAGAAGTAAATCATATGCGGTTGACGATATCTGACAGTAATTCTTCTAAACAATTAAATGTGTATCTGGATCGAACGTATGAACAGTTTATGCAGGTTAGAAGTATGTTTCCCATAATGGAAAATGTAGCAAAGAATATAACAGAAAACTGGTCGCTTATGAGTAAAAGGACAGAGGAAAAAAGGCAGGCAGTTAATTTGGTAAATAATTATAACGAAGCAAAGAAATATCTGCAGGCTACATTGTGCGATCCGGATATGAGTGCTATTGCTCCGGATCGGGTTACAACAAAGGCAGGAAGTTATATTGTATTATATCAATTAAATCTTGATACAAATGCTCTGCATACGTATATACCTATTACAAATCGAATGATCAATCGATGGGAAATTACAAAGGAACAACTTTATGAGGACACAATGAAAGTCACAGCAGTGTGGAATCAACCGTTTTTTGCAGAGTGGGAACAAGAAGTCTTCTATTTACAGTTTGGTACTCCGAAACCAGAGAATCTGTTGGAGTCAGATAGAGGAAAAATTGAATCAGACACGATATATATTTTATCAAATAAAGCGTTAGACAATGGTGCGGTACTTATAGTACAACCTGAGATTATTGAAAAAGTGGGAGATTTGCTGCAACAAAATTACTATCTATTCCCTTCTTCCAGGCATGAGATGCTGGTGTATCCGAATAGTGGACATAGTATGACAGCTCAGGAAATGGAAAGAATGGTGCGGAGAATGAATGAACAGGAAAGATCACAAGAAGATCTGCTTTCTGACAAGGTATTATTTTATGATTATCAGGAACGAAAATTGAAACTTGCTACGGAAAGGGAGAAGGAGCTTGTAGAAGAGAACGAATTGCAGGAAGATAAAATTTCTGAAAAAGCAGAAAATCAGCCGAAGAAAAAAGAAGAGAAGACGATGGGAATTACTCCAAGATTTTAAAGTTCAATTGTATTGTACTGAATTTCGGTGCATTTTTTATGCCCCAAAAGGAAGAAAGTGAGGAAAGGAAAATGATACATCAGGAAGAAACGGAGAAAAAGAAGTATATTACACTTGAGGAGTTGGCAAAGGAAATTCAAATGACAGAGGGGGAGATTTTCCTTTCCGTGGATTTCTCGAAAGGAGAGATGAAAGATGATGAATAAGGAAGTACAGGACTCTCTGAAACAAGTGGGAATCCGTATGGTAGAAGAACCGCCATTGTTGAGTTCAGAACCTATGAATAATCCAGAAGCGGCAGTCAGAGTATTAGGAGAATGGTTAAGTGAGATGGACCGGGAATTGTTCTGTGTTGTAAATCTGAATACAAATTTAACTCCTATTAATATGAATGTAGTCAGTATGGGGACGTTAAACACAGTCTATGTAAATCCAAGAGAGACCATGAAAAGTGCAATCCTTTCTAATGCTGCATATTTGATGCTGATACATAATCATCCATCAGGTTCACTGAATCCATCCAAAGAGGATATTACAATCACTGATCGGATACAGAACACAGCCGTTGTTATGGGAATTCCTGTTTTGGATCACATTATTGTCGGAAGGAATCAGGAATTTTTCTCTCTACGGGAAAACAATATCTTTTCGTTTGTAAATGATATTCAGTATACTTCTGAATTGTCAAAACTACAGTGGACAAAGCAAATGAGTGCTGCAGAACGCTCTTCTTATGGAAATCGAGGAAGTGAAGAGGAATCAAAACTCGATACAATCATGAAATCATTGGAGAAAGGAGTAGAAAAGATATTTACGTCTGATCAATATCATATTTATCTGGATACAATGGCAAAATTTCATAACTATTCCTTCAACAATACGCTATTGATTGCAATGCAGCGTCCGGATGCAACGCTTGTAGCAGGATATCAAACCTGGCAGAAAAAATTCCAGCGTCATGTGAAGCGTGGTGAAAAAGGAATTAAAATTATTGCACCTGCTCCGGTAAAGGAAAAACGGGAAGTGGAGAAGGTGGATGAGGAGACACAGGAAATCATTATTGGATTGGATGGACAACCGGAGACAGAAGTTGTAGAACGTATTTTACCAAGATTCCGGGTGACAACCGTATTTGATGTAAGTCAGACGGATGGTGAGCCGTTGCCTACACTGGAGACGAGAGAGTTAGATGGAGATGTAATCATATATGACGACTTTGTAAAGGGACTGGAAGAACTATCACCAGTTCCTTTTCAATTTATAGAAATTGAAAGTGGTGCAAAAGGATATTATAGCAACAGTGAAAAATATATTGCAATACAGAGTAATATGAGTCAGGCACAGACAATGAAAACTGCTGTACATGAAACTGCTCATGCAATCCTTCATGACAGAGATATCATGGAAGAAAATGGAATTACAAAAGATCGGATGACAAAAGAAGTAGAAGCGGAAAGTGTAGCTTATGTGGTGTGTAATCACTTTGGCTTGGATACGTCGGATTATTCATTTAGTTATATCGCAAGCTGGTCTTCTGGGAAAGAAATGTCTGAACTGAGAAGCTCAATGGATACAATCAAAACAACTTCATCACAATTTATTTCGGATATTACAGATAGACTGCAGGAATTGCGGAAGGATAGGAAACTGGAAAAAGAGAACGATGATAAGGTCATAAACTCAGATGCTGATCCGGTTGTAACAGAATGGAGAAAAGCAATTGATGAAAGAACCATATTTGCGAGAACGGATGATTTCTATGCAATCTACCAGTATGATCATACGGATGGAGATTGGGGATATGAATTTATGGGACTTGATTTTGTGGAAAATATGGGATTATCTGTGGATGGTCAGGACTATCGGATAATGTATATAGGTACATTGGATCAGACAGAAACATTAGATACATTATTCCAAAAGTTCAATATTGATAAACCGGAAGACTTTGAAGGACATTCAATGTCAACATCGGATGTAATCATCATAAAACGTGACGGAGAAATGAAAGCCTATTATGTGGATAATATTGGATTTAAAGAACTTTCTGAGTTTGTATTACAGAGAGCCAACTTGTTGGAACGCTCTCTAGAGCAAGAATCTCCCTCGGTCTATAAGGGAACATTAGAACAGGCTGTAGAGGAAGGAAAAGCAGATACCTATTTAGATTCAAGAAGATTGAATATCGACTGTAAAAATGCAATTGAGAAAGCAATATCAGAAAACTACGATGGAATCTCTTTGAATCCGAACACTGCAAATGTAGTATTAAATATAGTTGATATATATGGGGAACAGAGAGTCTCTTTTGTTTTGGCGAATACATTACATCAACTATCTAAAGATGGAAGATTTTCTGAAAGAAACAAACAATGGGGAAAAACAATTGAGATTCCAGAAAATATCCGCCAGGGAGTGGATTTGAACAGGGACTATATCATAAACAGTCATCCAGCGGTTTTAAATGTTTTTATTGACTTGGTACGTAAGGAATTCAGGGACAGGAATTTAGAGGAAGCATTAGAGACTCGAGTGGCACAGATTACAGCAAATACCAAAGGATTCAAAGCAGAAGGTCATGAGGGAACTTGGTATGTCTTTGATCAAAAAGTATATCAGGGAGAAACTTTTTCCCTGATGAGACATGAGCAATATGGATCAAGAGTAGCAGATATCGTAGTGACTGAAGATGGAACACTTGTGGCTGAAGATGTGTGGTATGGATTTGATACCAAAGTTCAAGAAGTCATATTTGATTATCTGAGAGAACATGGAATTACAATAGAAATCAATGAGCCTAAACAGTCGGAAGATTCTGTTACATTTTATGCTGCGGAATGTATGGAGTTCCCAAACATGGGAGAATTCTATGAGAATCTTACATTGGAAGAAGCAATAGAAAAATATGAAAGTATTCCTGCAGAACGTATGAATGCGGTGAAAGGGATTGGATTTGAACTACATGATGGAAGTGACTATGAAGGAAAATATGATTTGATGCATTTAGGACAAGTAGATAGAGGAAATGTTGAAATGATTCAATATTATCAAAAGAATCCGATCATCATGAATGCATTGAATCGACTTGAACAGTATTGTGGAGAGAAAAAACAATCTGCAGATAAAATAATCCAATCAGTAAGAACACAAGATACAACCAGAAAGAAAAAACAATATCAGATTCAAAAAGGACTTTACTGATAGAAGTCTTTTTTTATTGTACCGAATTTCGGTACAGAAAGGATTGGTATGGCAACGACATTAATAAGGCTAAAAGAATTATCAAAGCGAACAGTAGATGCAATTGTAAAGAGTCCGGATGCCTGGAAAAAATATTTGAATGCAGCTCCACGGATTTTCCGCTATTCTTTTGAGGATCAACTATTAATCTATGCACAAGCACCAAAAGCAACAGCCGTTGCAACCTATGATGTGTGGAATAGAATCATGTATAGAGCAGTCAAACGGGGAAGTTCTGGTATTGGTCTAATACATGCAAAAAGAAGATATGAGAAGATTGATTATGTATTCGATGTGAGCCAGACAGTAGAAAGGTATGATTCACGTCCACTAAACATATGGAAGGTTACAGATGAGAATGAATCACAGATAAGAGAATATTTACAGGATATGCTCTCTGTTGATGAATTGTCTGCAAGTATCCCGGATTTAATGCAGTCACTTGTAAAGGAGAGTGTTGAGGATGTCATTGATGATCTCTATGATGCATTGAAGGAGAATGTGAATGGAACATACCTGGATGGGCTGGAGGATGATCAATTAAAGTACGAGTTCCGTGAACTGCTTAATCATAGTATTTATTATGTGTGCCTGGGCAAATGTGGATATGATCCGGATATGTATGTTACAAACGATGCTTTTGATTTTATCACTAACTTCAATGATCTGTCAGTTCTTCGACATTTAGGCTATGCGACTACGGAAACCTGTAATTCAATTCTACATGGAATAACAATCTGTTTGGAAAGGAACAGAAAACGAACCTCTCAGGAGCGGATGGTACAGGATACTGTACCAGTCGATTTCAAGAAACAGGATGTACCGAATTTCGGTACGCCAGAGCATGAGGAGATAGTATTATCAAGCGAACCGGATAATCATGTTATGAGAACACTCCCAGAACATCCAATTCAGATTGAGGACGTGGAAAAGGGTGAGAATGACTATATTCAATTGGAATTCTTACCTTCAGAAGAACAACAGACAGAACAGATTCAGCTTGAAATCGGTTCACATGAGCTAAAAAATAATGAAAATCTCATATTAGATTCAGAAATAGATGCGATTTTACGTTTGGGTGGTGGGGAAAATAATTCTCAGTATTCTATTGCAGCACGGCTGATCAAAGGAATCGATCAAGAAGCATTTGCAGCTTTCCTTTCGGAAGAATATGGAACAGGTGGAAAAGGAGTCTATCTGAATGAAAGAAAAATATCAGTGTGGTACGATCAAGACGGACTGCGATTTGCAAGAGGTGACTCGGCACAGGAACAATATGACCGGATTATGACATGGCAGGAAGTATCGGAGCGGATGATTTCCATGTATGAACAAGGAAATTTCCTGCCGAATTCCATTGTGACAGATGCAATGAAAGTAACAGGAGAAGAATATGCTGTCAGATTGGAATTAATGTTCCGGGATGCAGGTATCCTGCCGGATGAAATGCGGCATACCGAAGAATGGGGAGACACCATTCAAGCGATGCTGTATGAAAAGTCTGGACAAGAGAAGATAATGGAATTGTTTGACGAAATCGATCAGGCTTTTCAGGAAGATCCTTCTTTGCCAGGATGGATACAAAGTAATAATAAAAAATATCGTAGGATCTTTAAAGAATTAACACCAGATAGAAATCATTATGTCTTACAATCAATGGATATTGCTATTCCGCAAGAGCAGTTTATTACGGAAGATGAGATCTTATCCACATTGGGGAGAGGGTCTGGAGTGTCTAATGGAAAAGAACGGATTTATAACTATCTGACGGACATTAGTGAACAACATTCAGTCCAGGATAGAATAAAGTTTCTAAAAAATGAGTACGGAATCGGTGGACGAAAACCAGGAATCATAGGAGCATGGCATTCGTCTGAAGATCATGATGCGAAAGGTATTTTACTTGAAAAAGAATTTTGTGATAAAGTACAGCTCACCTGGAGCAGTGTATTACAACGGATTGAAGCATTAATTCAAAGAGATCAGTATTTAACAGAAGAGGAAGCAATAAACGTATGGTTTGACGATGCACAAAAGATTCAAAAGGATTTAGAGAATGTAGAATCACAAGAAATTGTACCGAATTTCGGTACACCGCAAACTATGGCAACTCAAAATGATCGTATCAGGGTTGCAATCGAAAGTACGGAAGACTTTGAAGACCGCAAAATAGGATTTTTTACTTTTCACTATCCAGATGGCAGAGTCGGAATTCGTTTCCGTCTTGTAAAAATTGGTGATCATGGAGTGCTACAGGCATATCCGCAGCCAACCCGGTTTTTTATTAATTTTGAAGCCATCAATGAATATATTCGGGAGCATGTCGATGAACTTGATGTCATTTCTTATGATGACATTGTACATGAAGCATGGGAAAAGCGGATACCGACAGAAATTGTTCCGGATATACAGCAGGAAGAGAATATAGAAAAACCACAGCAAGAAAAACAGGAAAATGAAAAAACAACCAAGGTGGGTAATTTCCATATCACTAACGAACAACTAGGAACAGGAACTCCGAAAGAAAAGTATCGGAGAAATGTAGAAGCGATTCAGCTATTGAAACAATTGGAAGAAGAAAATCGTCAGGCGGACAGATTTGAACAGGAAACACTTTCAAATTATGTTGGTTGGGGAGGACTTTCGGATGTGTTTGATGCAAATAAACAGAACTGGGCAGAGGAATATAATGAACTGAAGGAACTTCTTACAGATGCAGAGTATAAAGCGGCAAGGGAATCTGTTCTCAATGCACATTTTACACAGCCAGTTGTCATAGAAAGCATCTATAAAGCTTTAGAGCAAATGGGATTTAAGAGTGGAAACATTTTAGAACCATCTATGGGAATCGGCAACTTTTTCGGAGTCATGCCGGAGTCTATGCGTGAATCGAAATTGTACGGAGTGGAATTGGATGATATTAGTGGGCAAATTGCAAGACAACTCTATCCTGATGCCGAAATCCGGATTACAGGTTATGAAAATTCTGGTTATCCGGATGATTTTTTCGATGTTGCAGTGGGAAATGTACCGTTTGGCAATTACCAGGTCTATGATCGTAGATATGAACGTCATCATTTCATGATACATGATTATTTTCTTGCTAAAACACTAGATCAGCTACGAAGCGGTGGAGTGGCTGCGTTTATCACGTCGAAGGGCACGATGGATAAGAAAAGTGATACCGTCCGCTTGTATTTATCTCAAAGAGCCGAGCTTTTGGGCGCAATTCGACTGCCGAACACTGCGTTCAAAGCGAATGCAGGAACAGAAGTAACGTCAGATATTCTATTTTTCCAAAAGCGGGAAGGAATTTCTTATGATACTCCGGAATGGTTGCAGATTGGAGTAAACGAGGAGGGGATTGAGCTGAATCAATACTTCATCAACCATCCGGAAATGGTTCTTGGACATATGGAAGAAATCAGCGGTCCTTATGGGAAAGATACTGCATGTATGCCAATCGAAGGTGCAAGTTTAAAGGAACAACTAGAACAGGCAATCCGAAATATTCATGGAGAGATCTATGTAGAAGCAAGTACTGAAGCTGTATTAGAAGACAATAAGGAAGATATTCCTGCAGATCCAGATGTGAAAAATTACTCCTACACACTTGTAAAGGATCAGCTCTATTATAGGGAAAATTCCAGGATGTATCCGGTTGATCTTCCGAAAGCTACGGAAGAACGGGTTCGTGGAATGCTTGCGATCAGGGAATCTGTAAGAAAACTGATTGCATTACAAATGGATGAAAATGGTACAGATGAGGAGATTAAGGAAGAACAAAAACAACTGAACGATGTCTATGATGAGTTCTATAAAAAATATGGTGTGATAAGCAGTAAGGGAAATAAGAGAGCATTTTCCTCAGATGCTTCGTATTGCCTGTTATGTTCACTGGAAATATTGGATGAAAATGGAGAATTGGAACGAAAAGCGGATATGTTTTCCAAACGGACAATCAGCAGAGCAGTTCCGGTTACGAAAGTCGACACAGCAGTAGAAGCACTGGCAGTATCGATGAGCGAATATGCAAGGATTAATCTTTCCTATATGGCTCAATTAACGGATCGCAGCAAAGAGACAATTATAGAAGAGCTTCGGGGAGTTATTTTCTTCAATCCGGAGACGCAACAGTGGGAAAACAATGATGAATATCTTTCAGGAAATGTTCGGAGAAAATTAGCGGTTGCAAGAGAGTATGCCAAGGATGATTCACGGTATCAGGAAAATGTTCATGCTTTGGAAGAAATACAGCCGAAAGATCTTGATGCATCTGAAATTGAAGTACGGATCGGTGCAACCTGGTTAGATCCAGAGATTTACGAACACTTTATGGAAGACGTGTTTCATACACCGAGATATCATCTTAACAGCAAGCGTATTGCGGTATATTTTTCTAAGACAACAGGAGAATGGAGAATCAAAGGAAAACAATTGGATGGTTCTTCTAATACGATTGCCTACAATACTTATGGAACAGAAAGAATCAATGCCTACGAGATTCTTGAAGCCACTCTGAACCTTCATGATGCAAGAGTCTATGATCGTGTCGACCGTGACGGACAGATCAGATATGTCCTGAATAAGACAGAAACGATGTATGCAGCACAGCGGCAGGATTCTATGAAAGAAGCCTTTCAAGACTGGATTTATAAAGATCAACAAAGACGGGAGACAATCTGTAAAACATATAATGAAAGATTTAATTCAGTACGTCCACGGGAATATGATGGAAGTTATTTGAAATTTCCTGGAATGAATCCAGAAATAGAGCTAAAACCACATCAGAAAAATGCGGTCGCACATCAGATTTATGGAAAAAACACCTTGCTTGCACATTGCGTAGGAGCGGGCAAGACTTATGAAATGGTAGCGGCTGCAATGGAGTCGAAAAGACTTGGCTTATCGCAAAAAGCACTATTTGTCGTGCCAAACCATTTGACGGAGCAGTGGGGAGCGGAATTCCTGCAGTTATATCCGGGAGCGAATATTTTAGTTGCAACGAAGAAAGACTTTCAGCCAATGAACCGAAAGAAGTTCTGTGCCCGTATTGCATTGGGAAATTATGATGCAGTAATCATTGGGCACAGTCAGTTTGAGAAAATTCCATTAAGTGACGAACGGCTGAAGAAAATGCTGGAAAATCAGATTGATGATATTCTTTCAGCAATTGAAGTGGCAAAAGAAAGTAATGCAGAGAATTTCACCATTAAGCAGATGGAAAAGACTAGAAAACAACTGGTTGTAAAGCTGGAAAATCTGAATAAGAAGGAAAGAAAAGATAATATTGTTACATTCGAGGAACTTGGAGTAGACAGGCTGTTTGTGGATGAGAGCCATTATTATAAAAACCTCTATCTGTATACGAAGATGAGAAATGTTGCTGGTGTATCACAGACTGAAGCACAAAAGTCAACAGATATGTTTAACAAATGCCAATATATCAATGAAGTAAATGGTGGGAAAGGAATTACTTATGCAACAGGAACTCCCATCAGCAATAGTATGACAGAGTTGTTTACGATACAGCGTTATCTGCAGATGGATAAGTTGCAGGAGGTTGGACTGACACAATTTGACAGCTGGGCGGCTACTTTCGGTGAGACGGTAACGGCAATTGAATTAGCACCGGAAGGAACGGGATATCGGACAAAGACTCGATTTTCCCGCTTTTTCAATGTCCCGGAGCTTATGAGTATGGTGAAAGAGGTTGCAGATATTAAGACATCAGACCAACTGAATCTGCCAGTTCCGGAAGTAGACTATAAAACAATTGTCATTAAACCAACCGAAGAACAGAAAGAGTATGTAGCAGATCTGGGGGAACGTGCAGAACAGGTCAGAAATGGCGGTGTGGATTCTTCCATTGATAATATGCTGAAGATTACAAATGATGGACGTAAGTTAGCATTGGATCAACGGTTGATTGATGCTTCTTTCCCGGATGCTTCGGATGGAAAAGTAGCAGAGTGTGCAAGACAGTGTTATCAGATATGGAAAGATACAAAAGAAAAAAAGTCGGCACAGTTAATATTCTGTGATTTATCAACACCGAAAAATGATGGTACATTTAATGTGTATGATGACCTGAAAAGGAAATTGATGGATATGGGTGTACCAGAAAGAGAAATAGCCTATATTCATAATGCAAATACAGATATAAAAAAAGCGGAGCTGTTCACAAAAGTAAGAAATGGACAGGTTCGTTTTTTATTGGGGTCTACAGCCAAAATGGGAGCTGGAACGAATGTACAGGACAGACTGATTGCGTTACATCATTTGGATGTCCCTTGGAAACCATCAGATATTGAACAGCAGGAAGGTCGTATCCTACGGCAGGGTAATCAGAATCAAAAGGTGCAAATTTTCCGGTATGTGACGGAAGGTACATTCGATTCCTACATGTGGCAATTGCTGGAAAATAAACAGAAATTCATCGGTCAAATTATGACCTCTAAGTCACCAGTGCGAAGTTGTGAAGATGTGGATGAAGCAGTATTGTCCTTTGCAGAGATCAAGGCACTTGCAACGGGAAATCCATATATCAAGGAAAAGATGGAACTGGATATTGAGGTCGCAAAATTGAAGGTACTAAAAGCTAACCATAATGCCAATATTTACAGATTGGAGAATCAGATTGTACATGAATATCCATTAAAAATATCAACAGAAAAATCAACGATCCAGTATCTGGAGGAAGATTGGAACTATTATCAGTTGAACCAGATAAGAGATCCGGAGCGTTTTGACATGGTAGTGGAAGATGTACATTATAACGAGAAAGAGGCGGCAGGTAAAGCAGTTTTACTAGCTGCGAAGAAGGTGAAGTCCAAGATGTCAAAGGAAAGCGTTGAGATTGGAAGTTACCAGGGCTTTACAATGGCGGTGAGGTACAACTATCTTACGGAAACTTATAATGTGAAGTTACAGCATCGGATGTCTTATCTTACAGAAATCGGAGAAAATGGATTTGGAAATATTATTCGTATCAATAATGTATTGGATAATATCCCAAAACGTATTGCAAGATCAGAGCAAAATCTACAGACACTGGAATCACAGTTGGAGGATGCAAAAGTGGAAGTACAGAAGCCATTTTCTAAAGAAGCAGATTTAAAAGAAAAAAACGAACGGTTATCGGAGTTAAATGCACTACTCAACATGGATGAGACAAATAGTCCGGTTATTGAAGAAGAGCAAATCGAGGAACAACAGATAGTGGAAGGAATCAATAAACTACAGTCAAGACATAATGTACCGAAATTCGGTACACGGTAAGGAGAGGAAGGTAAAACCATGAATGAAGACAGCAGAGAATTAGAACAGATGAAATCAGAAATCAGATTAGAAATGGAAGAGATCCGAAAGATGTTGGTTGAGATTAAGAGTAACACAGCGTATTTTCGAGAATTTATGGAAAAGTATAATATACCGATGCAGGAAGAAGTGGTAAAAGAACAAAAAGAAATAACTTCAACGCCAGAGCCAAAAACTGATGTCCGTCAGAAAAAGGAGATTACGCCAAAACTGTGATTGTACCGAAATTCGGTACAAAGGAAAATGGTTGTAAGTTTCAGAATAAGCAAGGATACGAGGAGTGAAATAGATGACAGAAGAATACAGAGATACAGAAGAGGTCTTGATGATCATAAGAAAGGCAACCATGTTTGTTGATCCGATTATGAAAATCAGTGCAAGAGGAGTTGCAAAAATGATACAGTTTTTTGCAAGAATGGCAAAAGAGAAGATTATTGATAAAAGAGAGTTTAAAGATTTCCAAGATTTTGTTAAACGGACAGATGGGGAGTTTGATGTAATCAATATCCCGGTAGAACATAAAATAGGATTTGGCGAAAATGCATCTGTAGTAAGAGAATTTGCAGATCTGAAGGAAAATGGAGTACGTTTTTATGAGATGCCGGACTTAAATATGGAAGACAACTATGTGCAGATTGCTGTCAGTAGAGAAGACAAAGAGCTTTTTTCTGCATGGTATACAAGATATCTGGACAATAGAATGTCCAATGGAGGTGTAAAGACAGCAGAAAGCCTGAAAGCGTTTACAGATGGAAAAACGAGCATTTTCAGTGTACCATTGGAAGGAAAAGAAGATATTTTCAGAGATGATTTCGCAGCACTAAAAATCAATTATACGGTTTTACCGGATCTGAAGGTCGGAGATGGTCAGATTCAGATGATGGTTGCGAACAGTGATGCATACAAAGTAGAACAGTGGTATAAATTATATCAGAAAGACATGCTGAAGAATGGAGAAAAAATTCCAGATCTGAATTTGATTGATATGTCTACCTATCAGAAGACAGCGGAGATGTCAACAGATGAGTATATTAATACTGGAGATGAGAAAGTCACTGAAGCAAATCAGAAGTATGAAAAATCATCAACGAATAAGATTCAATTAGCCGAAGCTGGAAAGGAATATGAATTTTATGAAAGTAATAAATTGTATCAAAAAATCACAATTAATAAGTCTACATTGGTAGAAGCATTAAAGAAAGATGATGATGTAGAGAGAAAAATGATAGATATAGATAGAAAAGGTTTTTTTATAAGTAGAATTCCAGGAACTTATGGGGAGGATATACAATATCTTGCAGTTCAAAAAGAACATGTGTTTTTATCTGAAGATGGAAAAACTTATACAGCATTTCTTAATAAAAATTCCAGTCCCATTGTTTTTAACGGAAATCTTGAAATGATAAATGTAGAATATCGGTTAAATACAAATGAATTATTCAGGAAACATTACGACCTGTCACAAAAAGAGCAGAAAGCAACGGAAAGAGCTCAGAAAAAAATTGAAAAAGTTGCTGGAAAAACACTTCAGAAAAAGTCTGTAAAAGCACCAATGCCACCGATGAAATCAAAATAAGCTGGAGGTGAAACAGATGATTGAAAAAAGGAAAACTCCTTGGGGAGTCTTTCTCATAGTGCTTATAATTATGATGATCGCAGCATATTTTGGCTGCGGTCTTTTTAAATTAGATGGTGTTACAATAAACAATTATCAGAAAAAATTATTGTATATTGTTAGTCATCCATTTCAAAGTTGGTGGACAGATAAAACGCCTGCTTTTATAGGTTTGGTTTGTGTTGCATGGATTATGTTGATTGCATATTATCTGGATCAGAATCGAAATTATCATTTTGGAGTCGAAAATGGTTCGGAGCAATGGGCAGACGTCAAGAAGTTAAGCAAAACATTAAGAGATCCTAAGAACAAACATAATAATACGTATCTGAGTGAAAATATCGCTGTAGCGAATAGTGCTCTGTCAAACATGAATATGCTTGTGATTGGTGGTTCAGGTTCCTATAAAACAACGTCCGTCCTGACTCCTAATATATTGTTAGCAGGAATGACAAACGTAATTTTGGATATTAAAGGTGATTTGCTGCGAAAACATGGATACTATCTAAAATCTCATGGAGTAAAAGTAAAATCCCTCAATTTAATTAATCCGGAGGAATCAGACCGTTATAATCCCATGGCATATCTTGACACAGAAACAGATGTAATTCGGCTAATTACAAACTTACAGGCATCTGTGAAACCGCCGGATGCAATGAAAGGCGATCCATTTTGGGACGATGGTGTTGCACTGTATCTTCAGGCAATGTTCTTCCACGAATGGTTGACAGCAAAAGAGGAAGAACGTAAACCAACGTTTAACAATATCTTAAAACTTGTAAATATGGAATCCAAGCGAGTGGGGAGTGAAGATGATGAGAAGACAGAATTACAGATTGAGATGGACAGGCTCGCAGGAATTCATGGGGATGATTATCCACCAGTACGGGATTACCGAAAACTGAAAGAAGGAGCGTCGGAAACTGTACGTTCTATTATTATTATGGTGAATGCAATGCTGCGATTATGTGAGACTGCCGCACTGAAACGACTCTTTGAAGATGATGATATTGATATCCCAAGTTTGGGATTGGGTGTAGATGGAGACCCGGATATAAAGACTGCATTATTTTTGGTTATGCCCGACAATGATCAGTCTTTTAATTTTCTGATTTCTATGTTCTATACGCAGTTATTTGATGTTCTGATCAGGATTGCAGACCATAAATGTAAGGGCAGTCTTCCGATACATGTCAGGTTATGGGCAGATGAATTCTATGCAGGACCGAAGCCGACCAATACAGAGGTACTGATGGGAACCATCCGAAGCAGAAATATGTCGATTGTACCTATTTTACAGTCAATTGCTCAGATTAAAGCAATTTTTCCACAGGATAAGTGGGAGGTATTCTTGGATAACTGTGCTGTTATGATCTATTTGGGTTCCGGTCCTGCAGCGTTCTCTACGCATGAATATATCTCGAAATTGTTAGGGGAAATGACAATTGACACGAGGAATGATGGAGTAACAACTGGAATGCATGGCAATTCAAGCCTGAATAATCAAAGAGCCGGGAGAGGGCTAATGACTCCAGGAGAAGTGAAACGAATGGATCGGAAATATTGCATAATCTTCATTGAAGGGCAGTACCCGATAATGGATCGGAAAAACCTTCCATTTAATACGCCTGCCTGGAAAGAATCGGAAAAGCTTGCAGGAAAAAATGGATATAGACATCCAGTTCGTGTTATATATAACCCGAAAACAATGACCTATCGAACAATCAAAAGTGAACCGAAGTTTCAGATGATTGATAAAAAGGATGTAGCTTTTTATAAGGAAGCTGAAAAAACTGATAAAAGTATAAAAGTTTGTGAGATTGATGAGAAAGATTTCTTATACCTTAATTTTGATGCAGATCCAAAACCAACGGAAGAGGAACTCCAGCAGATGTTTGAGAACAGCAAGAAAGATATGAAAAAATCACAGAACATAGAAAAAAGATTGGAAGAGTCACCAAGGGAAGAGGAAAAATCCAATGTACCGAATTTCGGTACATCAAAAGAAATAGAAAATCCTGAAAAATGGGACTTATCAGGATCTGTCAATCAGTGTATTCTCCGCTATGCCGCAGAACTAGATGAAGATCAGATTAATGAGATTCTCCAGGGACTGGAAAATGGATTAACAGAGAAACAGGTGAAGACCTATTTTACATTACCTGCAGATAAAATGAAACAATATCGTAGAGCGTATCAGTTTTCGAATGAATAAAAATTTCCTGAATACAATACAGGTGAAAACGGAACTTAGTTCCGGATTGATTATGTGAAAATGTAATGTTATTCAGCAATATATTTAGGATTGTAAAAAATAAGTGGATAGGATTATACATAATGACAATGTAAAATCTTCACTTGAGGAAAAATACCATATTGTCTTGTACCTAATAATTCAGTTGCTGGAAGGAGACAATATGGATATTTTAGAGTTGATGGGAAAAATTGTACAGATTATATACTATGCCTTGAACGGGGTAAATCTTGTAATAGTAATATATAAACAGCGGACGAAAAAAAGAATTCATTATCGACAAAGAAAATGGCGGAGAAAACAGAAGAGGAAACGAGATCATTTAAGATAAACGCATCTATTTCGAGACGTTTTACACTATGTCATTTTTAGGATATATCATATTTAATTATGATATGTCCTAAATACTAAAAGGACATACTAATAGTCGGGACTATTCGCCTGGATTAAATAGTTGACAAATAATTTTTTTAGAGTTTTTGTACTCGTGATTTTAAGTGGAACAATCACTCCATGTAATCCATGGTCTGCATAGATTACATTACCGGCAAGTCGCATATAGTAGTGCGGATATGGATTGATTATGAAGTTCACTTAATAAATTCATTATATTCAGCCAATAATATGCTGTAGGTTGTTTCTTCTTTGGAAAATGCTATTTTGTAGTTGTTTAATGTTCTTAACATATAAAATCACCCTCTAATCAATATAAAACTTCTATACGTACCTTGTGAGGTAGTCTATGTTTTCATTTCTTGACATTACCATCAGGAAAAGTGGAATGTATTCAACTGTAGTATTCCATGTGCTATCTGTAATCGTACAGTTCACCACTCCAGGTAATCGTACATGGCATATTCGGTGTGGCTGTCCGGATCATGTAAATCCGGGTAGCTGCTGAGCTGATAGCAGCTACGATTAATATAATAATTACGAAGTCTAATAATTTTCTCATGTTGTTTTCTCCTTTTCATTGCTTTGACTCTTCAGTATGATCATTTGATAAGCTCGTCCCGGTTGAGTTTCTCTTATTAATTTCTACGGTTATATAATAGCACTAAAAATAGTGTATGTCAACACTAAAAAGCGTGTATTTATGAAAAGTTTTTCTTGTGCTATTTGAGACGATAATATATAATGGAATTACTATAGAAAGAGGAGATGTATAACCGTGATAAAATACAAAATTGATGTTGTAAAAGAATTGTCTAATAGAGGATATACAACTAGTCTTATAAGAAAGAATAAATGGATCAGTGAAGCTACCATGACTAAAATACGAAAAGGTGAGAACATAAATACAAGTACATTAAACACATTATGTGTAATGCTTAAGTGTCAGCCAGGGGATATATTGGAAGTAGAACCAACGGATGAGGAAAAAATAGAATATTATTAAATAAATATACACTAAAAGTAGAGAATCTGTAATGATTGTTAGAAGAAAGAAATATTTTGGGTAATTAAGAAAATGTAGAGGTAATTGGAAATATGATAACAGATAAATATCAACTTACATTAGAGGAAAACATATTTCTTGCCAAAAGAAATATTGTAGATAGTATATACAAGGAATCAAGATTAGAGGGAATAGCAATCACATTCCCGGAAACAAATGAAATATATGAAGGAAGAGCAGTGGCTGGAATGTCAGTTGATGATATTGTCAAAGTCAATAATTTAAAACATGCATGGCAGTTTGTACTTGATACTGTCGAATATCCTATTGATTTACGATATATTCGTCAGCTAAGTCAAATTATAGGTGATAAGATCGTTCCACTTGCTGGAGAGTTAAGGGTTTCAGATGTAAATATAGGTGGGACAACCTGGAAACCTGAGATTCCTGATATGGATAGGATATCTGAAAAAATAGAAGGTATCATGCAGCAAGAAATTTCTACAACTGAAAAAGCTATTGAATTAATGTTGTTCTTGATGCGAGGTCAGATCTTCTATGATGGAAATAAGAGAGTTGCACAGCTGGCAGCAAACCAGGTAATGATTCAGAATGGAAAAGGAATTATTAGTATTCCAGTAGAACATCAGAAGCAGTTTTTCATAATGCTTGTGAAGTATTATGAAACAAAACAAATGGATGAAATAAAAGAATTTGTTTATGAAAATGCCATTAGTGGAATAAATTTTGAAAAGAAACAAGATAAAAAGCCATTGTCCAAAGACGAATTCTATCGTAAAAAAGTAAAATCAATAGAACCGAAATTATAAAGTGAACTCCCGGAAATCATGTGGTATATTTTCGGGAGTTTACTTATGTGAAAAAATACCAAAAATCAAAATGAGAATATGTGAAAAAAGACCATTGAAAACAGAAAAAATACATAGTATTTTGTATACACGTATTTTTGTAGTAATATTTATTAGATATTGAGAGTGGTGGAAATTTCACATGAAAAAGTATAAGCATATAACAGAATATGAGCGAATTCAAATAGAAGCTCTGACAAAGGCTGGTAGGAGTATAAGAGAAATAGCAGAACAGTTAGATAAAAACTATTCTACTATCTGGAGAGAGCTACAACGAGGTAAATATATACATAGAAATGGTGATTGGACAGAAGAAGAGCGTTATAGCTATAATATCGCACAGGAAAGATGCGATAAGAACAAAAAAGAACATGGTAAAGGATTGAAACTTGGTAAAGATTATAAATTTGTTGAGTATATCGAAAGGAAGATACTTGATGAAAAGAAATCCTTGCAGGTTGCTTTATATGATATCAAGCGTGAGAATTTAACATTTGATACAGATGTATGTTTAGCTACATTATATAATTATGTAAGATCAGGAATGTTCTACAACATAACAATGGATGATATGCCGATGCCTAGGAAAAAGAAACGAATCAGAAAAAGGAAAAAACAAAAAAGAGCAAGTGTTGGGACAAGTATTGATCAGCGTCCAGAAGAAATAAATAATAGAGAACATGTTGGACATTGGGAAATGGATAGTGTTGTAGGAACGCAAGGAAAATCGAAAAAGACTTTCCTGGTTCTTACTGAACGAAAAAGTCTGAAGGAAATCATAGAGCCGTTAAAAAATCATAGCTCAAATGAAGTGGTACGAGCATTAGATCGGCTGGAGCGAGAGTTAGGAGAAAAGAAATTTAGAGAAATTTTTAAATCTATAACCGTTGATAATGGTATGGAATTCAGCGATCATGAAGGAATAGAGAGATCCAGAAGAAATAAGAAGAATAGAACAAAAGTGTATTACTGTCATGCCTACCGATCTTGTGAACGGGCGAGAAATGAAAATCAAAACCGATTTATACGACGCTTTTATCCCAAGGGAGTAAATTTCGATCATATCACACGTAGAGAAGTTAAAGAGATAGAAGTGTGGATGAATGATTATGCTAGAAAGATGTTTGATGGAAGAACATCAGATGAGATGTATGAACTCTTTCGAGAAGAAGAAAAGGAGTGGAATATGGCTTGATATAACCAATTGAATATAGCCCTGAGACCTTTGAAAAGCTCTATTTTCAAAGGTTTAGTTGGCGTACAATAAAATTCAATGTACCTACATAAAGTAGAATACAAACAAGCATGAAAACATTCACATCATATGTATTTTCAGTAAGTTCAAATTTTTTTGAAAAAGTTATGCAATAACACTTGACATTTGGGGGAGTGAACAGTAACTTATTTGCCACTTTACATTTATACAGAATTGTGCTAGGATAAAAAAGGTTGTTAGCTGTACGAAATTAAATTTTCCTACTAACAACCGAGATGCGTCTGTAGCTCAGTGGATAGAGCGATGCCCTCCGGAGGCATGTGCGGCGGTTCGACTCCGCTCAGACGCTATAGGATAAAAAAGTCCTGTTATTTCAGCGCATTCAGATGGCTGAGAATAACAGGATTTTTTCATATAGTTTTTTATTCACAATCTGCAAGGATGTGGTCTTTCATTTCAGGATCAAACCGGTTGTTTCTTAGCATTTCAATCTCATACTTATAAGGGGCATAAGATTTCTTTGCTTTTGTTACAGAAGGAATATAAGGAGTCTCAAGGATCTTCGGTACAGATTCGAAATCCGGGTGATGGACAATTGTAGAAATTGCATCAAAACCGATTTCTCCAAAGCCGATATTTTCATGCCGGTCTTTCGCGGCTCCTGGAATATTTTTACTGTCATTGATGTGGAAGACTGCAATCTGATCTTTTCCAAGCAGACGGTCAAAAGACTCCATAACATCATCAAAATGATGGATGATATCATATCCGCTGTCGCTTGTATGACAAGTGTCAAAGCAGACTCTCAATTTATCATTCTGGACAACTCCATCATAAATCCGGGCAAGTTCTTCAAAATTCCGTCCGATTTCTGATCCCTTTCCGGCCATTGTTTCAAGGGCAATACAGCAGTCAGTCTCAGCAGTGAGAACTTCATTAAGTCCTTTGATGATCTGTGCAGTTCCGATTTCGACACCGGCACCTACATGAGCACCCGGATGAAGGATCAGAGTGTGGCTTCTGCAGGCAATCGTGCGGTCGATTTCTTTTGCCAGAAATTCTACGGCAAGAGAGAACGTCTCTGGTTTTACTGAATTACCGAGGTTGATGATATAAGGTGCATGAACGACAATTTCATCAATTCCGTGTTCTTTCATATATTCCCATGCTGGTTCGATATTCAATTCACTGATTTCTTTTCGGCGGGTATTCTGTGGGGCTCCAGTATAAAACATAAATGTATTGGCACCGTAAGAAACGGCTTCTTTCGCAGAACCAAGAAGCATTTCTTTTCCACTCATGCCAACGTGTGAACCTAATTTTAACATTGTTGTATATCCTTTCTGTCTGATGTTATATCATACAGGATGTAGAAACTGTATGTGTAAAGCTGTGGTTACATTATAAGTATTGGTTATTTTTATGTCAATTGGTTTCGGGGGCAGTCCGGATCAATTTGAATCGTTGCCGTTACTGTTCACAGTAACGCTTGCTGTTCCGCAGGATACATGATAGAATAGATAGTGGCTGTTTGTCTCCAGAAAAGTTGGGAGGCAGACTTGTTTTAATAAAATTGCCGTCAGGCAGAAAAGACAAACGAAAAGTAAAGAGGAGTGTGAAACTTTGAAGACATTACTGGAAATGATCACAATAGAAATGAAAGAAGCGTTCAAAGCAGCAGGATATGATGAAGAGCTTGCAAGAGTTACGCTTTCCAACCGCCCGGATCTCTGTGAATATCAGTGTAATGGTGCAATGGCAGGTGCGAAGAAATATAAGAAGGCTCCAATCATGATTGCGAATGCAGTTGTGGAAGAACTTGCAGATAGCAAGTATTTTGCATCAGCAGAAGCGGTGAATCCGGGATTTATCAACCTGAAGCTGGCACCGGAAGTTGTTGCAGAGTATTTGAATGAGATGGCAGCAGATGAGAATCTTGGTGTTGAAAAAGAAAAGAATCCGAAAAAAGTTATTATTGATTACGGCGGACCGAACGTGGCAAAACCGTTGCATGTCGGACATCTTCGTTCTGCGATTATCGGAGAGAGCATTAAACGTATTATCCGTTTTAAAGGAAATGATGTAACAGGAGATATCCATTTGGGAGACTGGGGATATCAGATGGGCCTGATCATCACAGAGCTGAAAAAACGTAAACCGGAACTTCCGTATTTTGATGAGAGTTTTGAAGGAGAATATCCGGAAGAAGCACCATTTACGATCAGTGAACTGGAAGAGATTTATCCTACAGCAAGTGCTTATGCAAAAGAGCATGACGATTATAGAGAAGAAGCACTTCATGCAACTTATCTGTTACAGAATGGATATAAAGGATATCGTGCAATCTGGAAACATATCATGAATGTGTCTGTAACTGACTTGAAGAAGAACTACGAGCGACTGAGTGTAGATTTTGATCTCTGGAAAGGTGAAGCAGATGCCCAGGCATATATTCCAGATATGGTTGAGATGCTCAAGGAGAAAGGATTCGCACATTATGATGAGGGTGCGCTTGTAGTAGACGTTGCAGAAGAGACAGATAAGAAAGAGATTCCTCCGTGTATGATTCTGAAATCTGACGGAGCTGCGCTGTATGATACAACAGATCTTGCTACACTGGTAGAACGTGAGAAACTGTATGATCCAGATCAGGTGATCTATGTTGTTGATAAGCGTCAGGAACTGCATTTTGTGCAGGTATTCCGTTGTGCGAAGAAGACAGGAATTGTAAAACCGGAGACAGAACTTACATTCCTTGGATTTGGTACAATGAACGGAAAAGATGGTAAGCCGTTTAAGACAAGAGAAGGCGGTGTTATGCGTCTTGAGAATCTGATCCGTGAGATTGATGATGAGATGTATAAGAAGATCATGGACAACCGTACAGTAGAGGAAGAAGATGCAAGACGTACAGCAGAAGAAGTTGGACTTGCAGCGATCAAGTACGGAGATCTTTCTAACCAGGCTTCTAAGGATTATATCTTTGATGTTGACAGATTTACTTCCTTTGAGGGAAATACAGGACCGTATATTCTTTATACAATCGTTAGAATTAAGTCTATCCTCAAGAAATATGCTGAGAATGGCGGAGTCCTTGACGGAACGATCAGACCGGCTGAGAATGATGCAGAGAAGTCTCTGATGCTTCAGGTAGTGAAATTCAATGAAGTGATCGATAATGTATATAAAGAGACAGCTCCTCATAAGTTGTGTGCATATATCTATGATCTTGCGAACGACTTTAATAAGTTCTATCATGAGACAAAGATTCTTGCAGAAGAAGACGAAGAGAAGAAGAAAGGTTATCTTGCACTTCTTACACTTGCGAAAAAAGTACTTGAGACCTGCATTGACCTTCTTGGATTTACAGCTCCGGAAAGGATGTAATACGAATTATGACAGAAAATGGATTGATGGATGGTACAAGAACAGAAAAACTGTTTTACAATGACAGCCATCTTTCAAAATTTACTGCAATGGTTCTGGAATGTGAGCCGTATGAGAAAAAGGAAGGATGCTATGCGGTAGAACTTGACCGTACAGCATTCTTTCCGGAAGGCGGCGGACAGTATGCAGATACAGGAAAACTGAAGGATGCGAAGGTATCTGATGTTCGGGAAAAGAATGGAAGAATTCTTCATATTACAGATCAGCCGTTTGAAGCAGGAGAGATTGTTGAAGGCGAGATCGACTGGGAGACCAGATTTATGAAGATGCAGCAGCATACCGGAGAGCATATTGTTTCCGGAATCGTGCATGCAAGATACGGTTTCAACAATGTCGGATTTCATCTTGGAACAGAAGATTGTACGATGGATTTTGATGGAGAGATATCAAAAGAAGCACTGCAGGAGATTGAACTTGAAGCAAATCGTGCAGTGTGGAAGAATCTGACAATAGAAGTGTCCTATCCATCCAAAGAAGAGCTGGAAGAACTGGATTACCGCAGTAAGATTGAGATTGAGGGACAGGTTCGTATCGTATCGGTTCCGGGATATGATATCTGTGCGTGCTGTGCGCCGCATGTTGAATGCACAGGAGAGATCGGTATGATCAAGCTTGTTAATATGCAGCGATACAAAGGCGGCGTTCGTGTAACAATGCTCTGTGGAAGCCGTGCACTTACAGATTATGAGAAGAAGCAGGAACAGAACAGGAAAATTTCAGCGTTGCTCTGTGCGAAAGAATATGAGACAGCAGAGGCAGTGGGACACTTGAAAGAAGAGCTGGATTCTCTGAAACGGACACTGGTGGAGAAAGAACGCCAGCTTGTACACGTCTGGGCGCAGTCTGTTCCGGAAGAAGAAAAAACGGTCTGTATGTTTTCAGAGGATATCAGTGCGGATGCCATGCGTCAGTATGTGAATGAAGTGCTTGAAAAAGAAAGAATTCTTTGCGCTGTGTTTTATGGAAATGATGCAGCGGGATACCGTTATGTGATCGGAAGCAGAACCCAGGATCTTCGTGCATTTTCCAAAATGCTAAATGTTGCATTCGAAGGACGGGGAGGCGGAAAGCCGGAGATGGTTCAGGGAACTGTAAAAGGTGAAGCAAGAAAGATCAGAGAGTGGATTCAGAAGATAGCGGAGGAATTGTCTTATGAAAAATGATCCGAGACGCTCCTTCTGGAGAGCTGCCGGTCCTCTACTTGGATTCTGGGGAATCCAGCTGGTGATGGAATTTGTGATTGAGTTTATAATCATTCTTCCTTTTATGGGGGAAGCATCTTCCAGGATGACACAAAGTGGAGAAGTCCTTAATTATCAGGAAATGATGAATAAGTACTATGAAGTATTAAGTCCTGCGTTTGATAAAATCATAGGAGGTCAGGTTGCGATTGCAGGGATTGCTACAGCAGCGACGTTGTTTCTGACAGTTACGTTGTTTGTTATCGATCGAAAGAAAGAGCAGATTGCAGGGATACAGCGGATGGGAGTTCAAAAGCCACTGAAGAATTACTGGTCACTTCTTGTGATGGGAGTGATCGGAAGTATTGGTGCTACATGTCTGTCCGCTATGGCACAGGCCGTTTTGGTTGATCCGGAGTATATCCAGACTGCACAGAATATGTATTCAGCAGATTTTGTGGTCCAGATTATTGTATTTGGATTTGTAATTCCGATTGCAGAGGAATTTATGTTCCGCGGAGTGCTTTATCAGAGATACCGGGAGACCAGAGGATTTTATTATGCGGCAATCTGGTCAGCGCTGTTTTTCTCAGTCACACACACCAACACGGTACAGATGATCTACACTTTTCTCTTAGGAATTCTTCTGTGCTATGTTTATGAGAAATTTGGTTCAATGAAAGCTCCGATTATGCTTCACATTGTTTTGAATCTGGGATCTTTGATCTTTACAGATATCGGAGTGTTTAACTGGCTTGCCAGAGAACCGTTTAAAATGGCAGCGGCAGTGATTATCAGCACATTTATCTGTGCAGCTTGTTTTGTGTGGATTCAGAGAAGTGGGGATCCGGTGAGTACTCAGAAAACAGAGGAATAATGAAGAAATACAAATAAAATAAATTGTACTAATAAAAATACAATCTTAAATTGTGCGCGATGAGGTGCGAAACCTTGTCGCGCCTTTTCTTTTTAATCCGGTATTTTATTAAATAAAATCAAAGAAAAACAGAAATCTTGATAATTAATATTATTTTTATAAGAAAATCAAAATAATCTGACTATTAAAAGAAAAACAATGAAAAATCAAATAATCAGACAATTTACAAGAATTTCCCTATTTACAGCCTAGGTAAAAGGGTGTATATTCTAGAAAAAGTTTTACACGACGTGAGAAAAAATGATTGAATGCGTCGGACAAAGAAGATTTTTAAAGTAAACTTTAGATTACAGGAAGAAAGGATAGCGACTATGAGGAAAGAAATGGAAAGTCAGAATCGTGGTCTTTACCGCGAAAGTTTTGAACATGATAACTGTGGTATTGGTGCAATTGTCAATATCAAAGGCAAAAAGACACATAGTACAGTGGCAGGAGCCTTGAGTATTGTAGAACAACTTGAGCACAGAGCCGGAAAAGATGCAGAAGGAAAGACAGGAGATGGCGTGGGTATTCTGACACAGATTCCTCATGGATTTTTCAAGAAAGTCTGTCAGCCACTTGGAATCAAGCTGAAAGATGAAAGAGATTACGGTGTAGGTATGTTCTTTCTTCCGCAGGATGAATTAAAACGCAATCAGGCGAAAAAGATTTTCGAAGTTATCGTAAAAAAAGAAGGATTGAAGTTCTTAGGCTGGAGAGAAGTTCCGATTCATCCGGACATTCTTGGAAAGACAGCAGTAGACTGCATGCCATGTATTATGCAGGCATTTATTGAACGTCCTGCAAAATACGAGAAAGGAATCGACTTTGACCGTCGACTGTATGTAGTCAGAAGAATCTTCGAACAGAGCAGTGATGACACTTATGTTGTTTCACTTTCCAGCAGAACAATCGTTTACAAAGGAATGTTTCTTGTAGGACAGCTGAGACTTTTCTTTGAAGATCTGCAGGATGAAGAATTTATTTCTGCAATTGCAATGGTACATTCCAGATTCAGTACGAATACTGCACCGAGCTGGCAGAGAGCGCATCCGAACCGCTTTATGGTCCACAACGGAGAGATCAATACGATCCGTGGTAATGCAGATAAGATGCGTGCCCGTGAGGAAACGATGGAGGCAGGATGTCTGAAAGGCGAACTTCACAAAGTACTTCCAGCAATCAATACTTCAGGTTCTGACTCCGCAATGCTTGACAACGCATTAGAATTCATGGTGATGAGTGGAATGGATCTTCCGCTTGCAGTTATGATCTGTATTCCGGAACCATGGATCAACAATAAAGAGATGTCCCAGAACAAGAAAGATTTCTATCAGTACTATGCAACGATGATGGAGCCATGGGATGGACCGGCATCGATTCTGTTCTCAGATGGAGATGTTATGGGAGCCGTACTTGACCGTAACGGACTTCGCCCTTCCAGATATTACATTACAGATGATGACAATTTGATTCTTTCTTCAGAGGTTGGAGTTCTGGATATCGATCCATCCAAGATCGTGATGAAAGAAAGACTTCATCCAGGCAAAATGCTTCTTGTTGATACTGTTGCAGGACGCGTGATCGATGATGAGGAATTAAAAGAAAAATATGCAAATCAGTTCCCATATGGAGAATGGCTGGACAGTAATCTGATTCAGCTGAAGGATTTGAAAATCCCGAATAAGGATGTGCCAAAGTATACTGCCGAAGAGTGTACACAGCTTCAGAAAGCATTTGGCTATTCTTATGAAGACGTGAAAACTTCTATTCTGACAATGGCAAAGAACGGTGCCGAAGGAACCGCAGCGATGGGAATGGATGCACCGATTTCAGTCCTTTCGCAGAAACGTCAGCCACTGTTCGGATATTTTAAACAGTTGTTTGCACAGGTAACAAACCCACCGATCGATGCAATCCGTGAGGAAGTTGTAACATCTACAACAATTTATGTCGGAACAGACGGTAACCTTCTGGAGCAGAAGGAAGAGAACTGTAAGATGCTCAGAGTCAATAACCCGATCCTGACAAATACAGATCTTCTGAAAATTAAAAATATGAAAGTGGATGGATTCAAAGTTGCAGAGATTCCGATCACTTATTATAAAAACACAAGTCTTGAGAAGGCAATCGAGTATCTGTTTATTGAAGTTGACCGTGTGATCCGTGAGGGTGCTAATATTTTGATTCTGACAGACCGTGAGGTAGACGAATATCACGTTGCAATCCCGTCACTTCTGGCAGTATCCGGACTGCAGCAGCATCTGGTACGTACAAAGAAGAGAACCTCAGTCGCGATGATTCTGGAAAGTGGAGAGCCTAGAGAGGTTCATCATTTTGCAACACTGCTTGGATATGGAGCATGTGCGATTAATCCATATCTTGCGCATGAGTCAATCCGTCAGCTGATTGAGTCTAATCTGCTTCACAAAGATTATTATGCAGCAGTAGATGATTATAACTCAGCAGTAATTCATGGAATTATCAAGATTGCATCCAAGATGGGAATTTCAACGATCCAGTCCTATCAGGGAGCAAAAATCTTCGAGGCAATTGGTCTCAAGACAGATTTTATTAACCGCTATTTTACAGATACAGTCAGCCGTGTTGGTGGTATCGGTATTGAAGAAATTGCAGAAGATTACACAGCATTCCATACAGAAGCATTTGATCCGCTTGGACTGCAGGTTGATACGACACTGGACAGTGTTGGAAAACATAAATATAAAAGTGGCGGAGAAGAACATCTCTATAATCCACAGACAATCCATATGCTTCAGCAGTCCACAAGACGTGGCGATTATGAAATGTTCAAGCAGTATACAGAGATGGTTGATGAAGAAGGCGAAAAGATCAATCTGAGAGGTCAGCTTGATTTCAATTTCCCAAAGAAGAGTGTACCGATTGATGAAGTAGAAAGCGTAGATTCGATCGTAACAAGATTCAAGACAGGTGCGATGTCCTATGGATCTATTTCAAAAGAAGCACATGAGACAATGGCGATCGCCATGAATATGCTTCATGGTAAATCAAACTCCGGTGAAGGTGGAGAGGATATTGAACGTCTTGACACAAACAGATGTTCTGCAATCAAGCAGGTTGCTTCCGGCCGATTCGGAGTTACATCCAGATACCTGGTCAGTGCACAGGAAATTCAGATTAAGATGGCACAGGGAGCAAAACCAGGAGAAGGAGGACATCTTCCGGGTGGAAAGGTATATCCATGGATCGCGAAGACTCGTCATTCAACACCTGGTGTGAGCCTGATCTCACCACCGCCACATCATGATATCTATTCGATTGAGGATCTTGCACAGTTGATCTATGACTGTAAAAATGCAAATAAAAATGCAAGAATTTCTGTGAAACTGGTATCAGAAGCAGGTGTAGGAACAGTCGCTGCCGGTGTTGCAAAAGCAGGAGCCGGAGTTATCCTGATCTCAGGATATGACGGAGGAACAGGAGCAGCACCGAGAAGCTCGATTCAGAATGCAGGACTTCCGTGGGAGCTTGGACTTGCAGAAACTCATCAGACATTGATTCAGAATGGTCTGCGTGAGCGTGTCCGTATTGAGACAGATGGTAAGCTCATGAGTGGTCGTGATGTTGCGATTGCAGCAATCCTTGGAGCAGAAGAGTTTGGATTTGCAACAGCTCCGCTTGTAACAATGGGATGTGTTATGATGCGCGTCTGCAACCTGGATACTTGTCCGGTTGGTGTTGCAACTCAGAATCCGGAGCTTAGAAAACGTTTCAGCGGAAAACCGGAATATGTTGTCAACTTTATGCGTTTTATTGCAGAAGAATTAAGAGAATATATGGCAAAACTTGGTGTCCGCACAGTGGATGAACTGGTAGGACGTACAGATCTTCTGAAAGTAAAAGACGTTCCGACATCAGAGCGTGCCGCAACACTGGATCTGTCACAGATTCTGTACAATCCATATGCGAAAGAGAAGAAAGGCGTTATCTTTAATCCAAAGAAAGTCTATGATTTTGAACTTAACAAGACATTGGATGAAAAAGTACTATTGAAACAGCTTCTCCCAGCCCTTGAAAGAGGAGAAAAGAGAGGACTTGAAGTAGATGTTACAAATACAGACCGTACTTTCGGAACAATTTTCGGATCTGAGATCACAAGAAGATATCCGGAAGGAGTGGAAGAAGACAGCTATGTGATCCAGTGTAAAGGTGCCGGCGGTCAGAGCTTTGGAGCATTTATCCCAAGAGGACTGACACTGGAACTGACAGGAGACAGTAATGACTATTTTGGAAAAGGACTTTCCGGTGGAAAACTGGTTGTTTGCCAGCCGAAAGGTGTGAAATTTAAATCAGATGAGAACATTATCATCGGAAATGTTGCTCTTTACGGAGCTACAAGTGGTAAAGCATTTGTAGGAGGTGTTGCCGGAGAACGTTTTGCGGTAAGAAACTCTGGTGCACGTGCAGTTGTAGAAGGTGTCGGAGATCACGGATGTGAATATATGACAGGTGGATGTGTTGTTGTACTTGGACAGGTTGGAAAGAACTTTGCAGCCGGAATGAGCGGCGGTATTGCCTATGTAATCGATCTCGATAACAGCCTGTATCGTAAAGTAAATAAAGCAATGGTCAACATTGAACGTGTCACAGATAAGTATGATGTACAGGAATTAAAAGGAATGATCCAGGAGCATGTTGCTTATACAAACTCTGAGGTAGGTAAGAAGATTCTTGATAATTTCAAAGAATATCTGCCAAAATTCAAGAAGATCATTCCGGAAGACTATGAGAGAATGATGTCCACGATCATCCAGATGGAAGAAAAAGGACTTAGTAGAGAAAAAGCAAAAATCGAAGCATTTAATATGATCAAGAACGGAAGATAGGAGGCATAGAGATGGGAAAACCGACAGGATTTATGGATTATGAAAGACAGGATAAACCGGCAGAGAGCCCATTGGAACGCATCAAACATTTCAATGAGTTCCATACGCCTCTTAGCAAAGAAGAACAGGAGCTTCAGGGCGCACGCTGTATGGCGTGCGGAGTTCCGTTCTGTCAGTCTGGAAAGCCGCTTGCAGGAATGGCCAGTGGATGTCCACTGCACAACCTTGTGCCAGAGTGGAATGACTTGATCTACAATGGAAATTGGAAGGAAGCTTATTTACGTCTGAAAAAGACAAACAATTTTCCGGAATTTACTTCCCGTGTATGTCCGGCACTGTGTGAAAATGCATGTACCTGTGGACTGAATCAGGAAGCAGTTGCATCAAAAAGTAATGAATATGCAATTATTGAAAATGCATATGAGATGGGATATGCAAAGGCAAATCCACCGAAAGTGCGTACAGGAAAGAAAGTCGCAGTGATCGGTTCCGGTCCGTCCGGACTTGCGGCAGCAGATCTTCTGAACAGAAGAGGTCATCAGGTAACTGTTTTTGAACGTGAGGACAAACCGGGTGGATTGCTCCGCTACGGAATTCCAAATATGAAGCTGGAGAAACAGATTATCGACCGTAAGATTGCGATTATGGAAGAAGAGGGAATTATCTTCCAGACTGGATGTAATGTTGGAAAAGACGTGAAGGCGGCAGATATCCTGAAAGAATATGACCGCGTGATTCTTGCATGTGGAGCATCAAATCCAAGAGATATCAAAGTACCGGGAAGAGATGCACAGGGAATTTATTTTGCAGTAGATTTCCTGAAATCAACAACGAAAGCACTATGGGCAAATGACATGAAGCTTAAAACAGGAAGCTACATTTCTGCAAAAGGAAAAAATGTAATTGTAATCGGAGGCGGAGATACAGGAAATGACTGTGTCGGAACATCTATCCGTCATGGAGCAAAGAGCGTTCTCCAGCTGGAGATGATGCCGAAAGCACCGGACGAGAGGACACCGCTGAACCCATGGCCGGAGTGGCCAAGAGTCTGCAAGACAGATTATGGCCAGCAGGAAGCAATCGCTGTGTTTGGTTCTGATCCTCGCGTTTACACAACGACAGTGAAAGAATTCGTAAAAGACAAGAAAGGAAATCTCTGTAAGGCAGTTCTTATCAAGCTTGAGAGTAAGACAGATGGGAAGACCGGACGGAAAATGATGGTTCCGGTAGAAGGAAGCGAGTATACCGTAGATGCAGATCTTGTTCTGATCGCAGCTGGATTCCTTGGAAGTCAGGATTATGTAACAAAAGCATTTGGTGTAGAAGTGAATGAACGTACAAATGTAAAGACAGAGGCAGGAAAATATTCTACAAATGTGAAGGATGTATTCACAGCCGGGGATATGCACAGAGGACAGTCTCTTGTTGTATGGGCTATCCGTGAAGGTCGTGAAGTGGCAAGAGAAGTAGATGAAAGCCTGATGGGATATACAAACTTATATATTCAGTAGAAAATAAAAGATCATACAGTGAAACAGGAGTCTGGAAAGTTTATCTAAGAATAAAGAGAACTTTCCAGATTTTTTGTTACAAAAATGTTACGAAAAAATGAAAAAAGTAAGGAGAACTATTGAAAATATTACATAAATACGCTATAATATTGAGCGTAGAATGTAAATAAAATACCCTCTTGTTACGAGAAATATGTTGAAAAAAAGTGATAGATGTTGTATTATAACATATGAGTATGTGGAATTATAATGTAACTATTTACAATGAATTGTGATACGAAAAATTATAATGCATCACATGGGGGACTAGATAAAAATAAGGATAGGTGGAAAGATGAAGTTAAAAAAAGTAAGCAGTATGATTCTTGCAGTAACACTTGCATGTACAATGACTGTTACACCGGTACTTGCTGACGAGGTCAGTGATCTGAAGCAGAAGAAGCAGGAGACACAGAATCAGGTAAGTAATCTTCAGACACAGCTGAATTCACTTATGACCAAGATCTCTGATCTTGAGAATGATCTGATCGAAACAGGTGAGGAAATCTCTCAGACAGAGGAAGATCTGAAGACAGCGCAGGAGGAACAGGAACAGCAGTATGCAGCTATGAAGCTTCGTATTAAGTACATGTATGAAGAAGGAACAGGCACTGCTACAGTGGAGAAGGTACTGACATCCGGAGATATTTCCAGTGTACTGACACAGGCAGAATATTCCCAGCAGGTACATTCTTATGACAGAGATAAGCTCGAAGAGTATGTTGCGACAGTTCAGAAAGTAGAAGATCTTAAGACAACGCTTGAGACAAAGATGGCTGATCTGCAGGAGACACAGACAGAGTATGATGCGCAGAAGGATGAACTGAATACAACAATCACAGAGAAGAGTAGTGAAATCGCAAATCTCGATGTTAAGATTGATGAAGCTGTAAAGAAAGCGGCGGAAGAAGAAGCTAAGAGAAAGGCAGCAGAAGCAGCAGCAAAGAAAGCTGCCGAGGAAGCAGCTAAGAAGAATAACTCAAGCAGTAGTTCTTCTAATAGAAATAACTCAAGTAATAGTTCTTCCAGTAGTTCACGCTCAAGCAGCTCAAGCTCAGAAAGTTCAAGCAGCTCAAGCTCCAGTAGCTCAAGCAGTAGTTCTTCCAGCAGTTCAAGCTCAAGCAACTCAAGTTCTTCCTCATCAAGCCCAAGCTATAGTGCAGATAAGGGAAGCATTATTGTAAATGCAGCTTATTCACAGATCGGAGTTCCGTATGTATGGGGCGGATCTACACCGGGAGTTGGACTGGATTGTTCAGGACTTGTACAGTATTGTTACAGACAGGCAGGAATTTCAATTCCAAGAACAAGTGGAGATATTCTTGCAGCAGGAACAATTGTAAGCAATCCTCAGCCGGGAGATATCTGCTGGACACCGGGACATGTAGCGATTTACATTGGCGGCGGACAGATGATCGAAGCACAGCAGACAGGAGTACCGGTTAAGGTAAGTTCTGTACGTGTTACATATTATGTAAGATATTAGAACAAAAAAAGGAATCAGTGATGCTGATTCCTTTTTTTAAAACTTTTTTTATTTGCCCGGTACAATTTCCAGCCAGTATCCGTCAGGATCTTCAATAAAATAAATTCCCATAGATGGATTTTCGAAGCAGATACATCCCATCTCTTTATGTTTTTTGTAAGCAGCATCGAAATCATCGACAGCAAATGCAAGATGGATCTCATTATCTCCCAGTTCATATGGTCGATCCATATCACGCAGCCAGGTGAGCTCTAAAAGATGCGGGGTCACACCGTCTGTGAGATATACAAGCTTAAAACTTTCGTCATCGGCAAGTTTTTCACGTTCTACTTTTAAATTCAGAGCTTTCTGGTAAAAATCCAGTGATTTTTCAAGATCATATACATTCAGGTTATTGTGTGCAAATGTAAAATTCATTTTAGTACCTCCATAGAATTATAAGGTTTTTATTCACAGTCAAGTGGAATGATGACTGGAATCTACTTTCTAAGGATATCACAGGAGGGGAGGAAAAATCAATAATGCATAGATAAAACCTGATGGGATAGAGTGATAACACAAAATATAGTGAAAAATGAATGAAAAACATTTTTGAAATGCAAAACATGTGGAAATGAAGCTGAAAAAAACAAAAAAATAAAAAAGAATGCAAGAACCCATTGACGAAACGTCAAAAATTATATACAATAACAAAAGTGAAAAAATAAAGAAAGTGGAGGATTCCTGCAATGACTGCATATAAAGATTTGAGCAAAGAAGAGTTATTGGAATTAAAGAGTGGCCTGGAGGCGCAGTTTGAAGAAGTGAAGGCAAAAGGTCTGAAACTGGATATGTCCAGAGGAAAACCGTCAGCAGACCAGCTGAATCTGTCAATGGGGATGATGGATACACTGACAAGTGGTGTTGATCTGACTTGTGAAGATGGTGTTGACTGTCGTAACTATGGCGGACTTGATGGAATTGATGAAGCAAAACAGCTTCTTGCAGATATGATGGAAGTTCCGAAAGATAACGTGATCATTTTCGGAAACTCAAGTCTGAATGTGATGTATGATACGGTAGCACGTGCAATGACACATGGTATCATGGGAAGTACTCCATGGTGTAAGCTTGATAAGGTAAAATTCTTATGTCCGGTTCCGGGATATGACAGACATTTCGCGATTACAGAGCATTTCGGAATTGAGATGATCAATGTACCGATGACATCAACAGGACCGGATATGGATATGGTTGAGAAACTTGTAAGCAGTGATCCGGCAATCAAAGGAATCTGGTGTGTACCGAAGTACTCTAACCCACAGGGAATCACATATTCTGATGAGACAGTGTTCCGTTTTGCGAACCTGAAGCCGGCAGCAGAAGATTTCCGTATCTTCTGGGATAATGCTTACTGTGTACATCATTTATATGAAGATAAGCAGGATTATCTGATTGAGATTCTGATGGAGTGTAAGAAGGCAGGTAACCCGGATATGGTTTACAAGTTTTCTTCTACATCCAAGATCAGTTTCCCAGGATCAGGAATTGCAGCAATGGCAGCATCTGATGCGAACCTGGAGGATATCAGAAGCACAATGCGTGTGCAGACAATCGGACATGATAAGGTAAATCAGCTGCGTCATGTAAGATTTTTCAAAGATATTCACGGAATTGTAGAACATATGAAGAAACATGCAGATATCCTGCGTCCGAAGTTTGAGACTGTTCTTGAAGTTCTTGAAAGAGAACTTGGAGGACTTGAGATTGGATCCTGGATCGCGCCACGCGGAGGATATTTCATCTCCTTTGATGCGCTGGATGGATGTGCGAAAGCGATTGTTGCGAAGGCGAAAGAAGCTGGCGTTGTTATGACAGGAGCGGGAGCAACATTCCCTTATGGAAAAGATCCACATGACAGCAATATCCGTATCGCACCGTCTTATCCAACACCGGAAGAACTTGCAGTTGCCGCTGAAGTATTTGTATTGAGTGTAAAACTGGCAAGTGTTGATAAGATCCTTGAGACAAAATAAATAACAGCATTTTATAAAGACCTTTTGCAAGTGGTTGATCTGCCGGCAGAAGGTCTTTTTCTAATGGTTGACATGTGTTTCCAGGGAGACTATAATGTAGTGCATAGCAGAAAAGAGGAATGACATGATAAAAGGTGTAATATTTGACGTAGATGGTGTCCTTCTCAATTCCATGCCTGTCTGGGAGAATCTTGGAGAATTGTATTTGGATCATTTGGGAATTGAGGCCGAGAAGAACCTGGGGGAGACGTTATTTGAGATGAGCCTGGAGGAGGCAGCATATTATCTGATCTCACATTATAACCTGGAGAAGACAGTGGAAGAGGTTGTACAGGGACTGAATAAGGAAGTGGAAGACTATTATGCAAAACGAGTTCCATTGAAAGAAGGGGTTCGTCAGTATCTAGAGGAATTTAGAGAGCGGAAGATTCCTATGGTGATCGCAACAACCGGTGACCGGAAGAATGCAGAAGCAGCTCTGAGCAGATTGAAGGTATTACCTTATTTTCAAGGAGTTTTTACAGCATCTGAGATCGGAAGCGGTAAGGATCAGCCGGATATTTATTTTGCAGCACTTTTGCAGCTGGATACGGAGCCGGAACAGACCTGGGTGTTTGAAGATACTTACCAGGCTTTGAGAACGGCAAAGCATGCGGGATTTAAGACAGTAGCAGTTTATGATAAGGCAAATGACAAGAATCTGGCGCAGATCTGGAATACGGCAGATATCTATTTGCCGGAATTTGATGATTTTAATGTTTTTTGGAACAGGGTGTCTGAGGAAGAGAAAGAACAGTTGCTGATTGTAGAATAAGAGGAGAATGAAAAAGCAGATTCGAATTCAAAGGAGAGATGCTCCAGTAGAATTCGAATCTGCTTTTTATCATATAATTGGCTGGTCTGTCTTGTGTTTAGAGAAGGTGGATGCCGGCATCAGCAGCAGCTTCAACTACATTTTCAGGCCAGAGGGAAGACTGTACTTCACCGATATGAGCCTTTCTTAAGTAATACATACAGATACGGGACTGTCCAATACCGCCGCCGACTGTATATGGAAGCTCGCCGTTCAGCAGTGCCTTCTGGAATGGAAGTTCTGCACGATCTTCACATCCGGCTTCTTTGAGCTGTGCCTTTAATGAGTCTTCGTCAACACGGATTCCCATAGAAGAGAGTTCAAGACCGATGTCAAGAACCGGATAGTAAACGATAATGTCACCGTTCAGCTCCCAGTCATCATAGTCCGGCGCACGACCGTCATGTTTTTCGCCGGAAGCAAGTACGCCACCAATCTTGGAGATAAACACTGCGCCTTTTTCCTTCGCAATCGCTTTTTCACGTTCTTTGGTAGTAAGATCCGGATAAAGGTCTTCCAGCTCCTGTGTAGTGATGAAAAAGATATCATCAGGAAGAAGAGGATCAATATAGTTGTAACGTCTGGAAATGTATTCTTCTGTATCTTTCAGAGCCCGGTAGACTTTGCGGACAGTGTACTGAAGTGTCTCTGTGTTACGTTCTTCCTTAGAAATTACTTTTTCCCAGTCCCACTGGTCAACATACAGAGAATGGATGTTGTCTGTATCTTCATCACGACGTATCGCACTCATATCTGTGTAAAGCCCTTCGCCGGAATGGAAATTATAATTCTTCAATGCATATCTCTTCCATTTTGCAAGAGAATGAACGATCTCTGCAACAGAACCATCCTGTTCTTTGATGTCAAAGGAAACCGGACGTTCCACACCGTTTAAGTTATCATTCAGACCGGATTCCGGACGGACAAACAGTGGTGCTGACACTCGTGTCAGGTGGAGATTCTTTGCAAGAGCACGCTCGAAGTGGTCTTTCACTTCTTTGATGGCTACTTCTGTCTCACGAATTGTAAGAGGGGAATGATAGCCAGCAGGTATTCTTAACTGTTCCATAATAAACTCCTTTATGTTAGCATTTTATTGCTGTTCACAGTATTATGCGGTCAGCAATAGCATTTCTCTTCTATTTTAAGTGGAGAAGAATAAGAAGTCAATGGAAAGGTGAAATGAACACTTGTAATCAGTAAAAAAAATTGCTAAAATGAGCAGTAGTGAGTAATAAATAGTAAGGGACGAAGGTGTAAATAATGAATGTAAATGATATGATTGATACAATTCTGAATTTTGACCTGGATGTTGTTCTGGCTGGACTTAATGAAAGCAGTCATCATTTGAGTCAGATGGAATTTATTTCTCTGATCGTTATAACGGCCGGAGCAGTACTGTTATGTCTGACGGGGCTGAAGTTAGTACGTTTCTGGTCTGTGATCGCAGGATTGTCAGCAGGATGCGCAGCCGGAATTGCAGTCGGAGCGATTGCAGGTCTGGATCAGACAATCGCATTGGCAGCAGGAGCGGGTGTGGGACTTGTATTGGCGGTGCTTGGTGCATGGAAGAAGCAGATTGGTGGATTTGTGACAGTAGCGGTACTTGTCTTTGTTGTCAGTGTACATCTGATGAAACCACAGGATCTTATTATGTATGGAATCTGTGCTGGTATTGGTCTTGTGTGTGCGTTGCTTTCTATTAAGTTTCATAACTTTATGCTGATTGCTTCTTCTTCTGTGTTTGGAGCAATGGCAGCGGGCAGCAGTATCTTTTATCTGCAGCCATATAAAAACGGAATGATCCATGTGGCACTTTGTGCTGCAATTGGTGCACTTAGTATCTGGATCCAGCTTCTTTTGGAATCCGGAAAACGTAAGAAAAAGAATTTACTTAAAGCCGCAGAGATCCGTGAAGAACATTCTACAGAAAATGAAGTCGAGAAGGCAAGGGCACTGGTCGAGAATCTGGATGATTTTGATGAGCTGGATGAGATTATAGAGAGTCTTCCGGAAAATGTCCTGAAAGAAGACAAGGGCACAACAGTTGTCAGCATGGATGAATTTGATGATCTTGAAGATGATCTGGAAGAAGATGAAGTGGAGAATTTTAAAGAAGAGAAGTTTGATGTAGATGAGGAAGACTGGGAGGAAGACGTCGAAATTGAAGTAACTGCTGATGAGGCAGATGCGACAGAGGATTATGATTTTGATGAAGATCCGGATGACTTAGATGACTTGAATGATCTGAAAAATCTGGATGACTTAGATGATTTGGATGATCTGGATGATTTAGATTATCTTGATGACGATGATGATATCGAGTTTCTGGATGAAGATGAGTAGATAAAAAAGCTATCGATTACAATAACTTAACACATATCTGTGTTGTTATCGTAATCGATAGCTTTTGTATTATCTTACTGCTGTAAATACTCCGCGGAGATCATGGATTACATGTCTTGGACATTTTACAGAGCACATTCCACAGCTTAAGCAGATGTCTTCCTGGATTACTGCGCAATTATCTTCTACATGAATTGCACCTGCAGTACATGTTTTTTCACAAATACCGCATCCAATACAACTGACTTCACACTGTTTACGTGCAACAGCTCCTTTTTCTTTGTTAGAGCATTTTACTACAATGTAGTTTGCACATTCGTGAATCTTGATCACGTTCTGTGGACAGACTTTTGCACACTGTCCACAGGCAATACATTTTTCTTCGTCTACTTCGGCAACACCATATTCATTCATGGAAATTGCGCCAAATTTACATTTTTCTATACAGGCTCCACATCCGATGCAGCCATCTTTGCATCCACCGTCTTCAGAGCCGGCTGCGTGGCAGCCACCGTTACAGGCAACCAGAGCTGCCCGGTAAGGAAATCTCTTTTTAATTGCCATGATTATTTCTTCCTTTCGTATGGTGTGTTAGAAAGAGGAAGGCTGTAGCGTCTTTCTCCGTCAAATCTGCAATATGCATCCGCGATTGCAGGAGCAGTAGGGATGGATGTGATCTCTCCGATACCGATTGCTCCACAGGCAACATTCAGACCAGGTTTATCAACAACGATTGCTTCAATCTCAGGAACTTCGTGAGAACGGAAAAGCCCTAAGGAACCATATTTGTCAATTGGTTTACAGTTTTCATCGATTGGATACTGCTCTCTGAGTGCATATCCCATAGACATTACAACACCGCCTTCGATCTGACCTTCGCAGGAGAGTGGATTGACAGCTTTACCAACATCATGTGCGGCAATCATTTTCTCAATCTTACCTGTCTTAGGATCAAGGATGCAGACCTGAGTTGCATATCCATAAGCAACGTGAGATATCGGATTAGGCACATCTGCACCAAGTGGATGAGTCTTAGCGAGATACTCTCCGTAGAAAGTTTCTCCAATCATATCTTTCATGGACTTACCGCTGTTTTTCGCTTCCATGAATTTTTCACATGCTCTGCGGCACGCTTCACCGGTTACAAGTGTCTGACGAGAACCGGAAGTTGTACCGGAATCAGGTGAAATCCATGTGTTGCTTCGCTCATAGACGATATCATCACGGGAAAGATCTGTATTTGTAACGATCATCTGTACAAGTACAGTACCAAGTCCCTGACCAATACAGGAAGCACCGGTGAAGATGTGAAGTTTTTCATCTTCTTCAACTATTAATTTTACACGTCCTGTATCTGGAATACCAACACCAACGCCGGCATTCTTCATAGCACAACCAAGTCCAACAGCCTTACCGGCCGCAAGTGCAGCATCATACTCTTCTTTGACAGCCTCCAGTGTCTCTACAAGACCTGTAGAGTTATCTACAATCTGTCCGTTCGGAAGTACTTCGCCTGGACGGATCGCATTACGGTAATGGATTTCCCAAGGTGTGATACCTACCTTATCAGCCATCATGTTCAGAAGTGTCTCTGTTGCGAAACAAGTCTGTGTAACACCAAATCCGCGGAATGCTCCGGCTGGTGGGTTATTTGTATAGTAAGCAGTTCCTTCAATCTCAAAGTTTTCATAATGGTAAGGTCCTGCTGCATGTGTACATGCACGTTCAAGAACCGGGCCACCAAGAGAAGCGAATGCACCTGTGTCAGATTTGACAATCGCTTTTACACCCTGGATCACTCCGTTCTCATCGCATCCCATTGTCATATCCATGTAGAATGGGTGACGTTTCGGATGAACAAGCAAGGATTCTGCTCTGGATAATTTCATCTTTATCGGTTTCTTTGTTACGTAAGTAAGCAATGCACCTAAATGCTGAACAGTCATGTCCTCTTTGCCACCGAAACCACCGCCGACTAATGCGTTCTGAACTTTTACTTTATCTGTTCCAAGCATAAGTGTAACTTCGTGTAGTGTCTGGTGAGCAGACTGGTCTGTTGAATATACGAAAATGTCACCGTCTTCATCATAGAAAGAAACAGCACATTCCGGTTCAAGGAAAGCATGCTCAGTCCAAGGTGTCTCAAAGTGATGTGAGATCACGTACTTGGAATTCTTGATTGCTTCTTCCGCATTTCCGCGGCTGATGTGCTTATAAGCACATACGTTAGTCTCTTCTTCATCATAAACAAGAGGTGCATCCGGAGCAGCAGCTTCTTCCACTGTATGCACATGAGGAAGTACTTCATATTCAACTTTAATAAGTTTCTTTGCTTTTTCTACAGTTGCCATGTCAGTTGCAGCTACAAGGGCAATTGCATCTCCGAGATAATGAGTCAGTCCACCAACCGGAATCAGTGAATACTGATCATGTTTTAAGTGTCCGATCTTATTCTCCCCAGGAATATCATCGGCTGTTACAACTGCTTCTACGCCAGGTAGAGCCTCGGCAGCAGAGGTATCAATAGAAAGTACGCGAGCTCGTGGATATTTACTACGAAGAGCAGCGCCATAGAGCATTCCTTCCGGATAATAGTCATCCGGATATTTACCTGTTCCAAGCACTTTTTCTTCAACATCTATACGAGAAACACGGGAACCAAGAGTCCAGCTAGGATCTCCATCATCTGGTAAAACCCCTTCTTTCAGAATCTTAGCTGCCAGACGTACCGCGTCCATGATCTTAACATATCCTGTACAGCGGCAATAGTTGTTGCGCAGCGCATAGCGAATCTCATCATCGGTTGGTTCCGGATTTACATCCAAAAGTGCTTTTGTGCACATAACCATACCAGGAATACAGAATCCGCACTGTACCGCGCCTGCCTTCCCGTAAGCATAAGTGTAAACTTTCTGTTCCCAATCAGAAAGTCCCTCGACTGTGATGACATTCTTTCCGGCCAATGAATCTGTGTCAGGTACGCAGGATTTGCAAGTCTGTCCATCAATGATAACAGTACAGGCTCCACAAGCGCCTTCGCTGCAGCCATCCTTTGCAGAGGTAATGTGCAGCTCATCACGCAGGAACCGTAACAGTTTCTGATTCTTTGAAGGTGAGACTTCCTGACCATTTACTATAAATGATGCCATGTCAGTTACTCCTTTCTTTGTGACAAAATCCCCAAAGAAAAATCTTTGAGGAGTATGTGTTTGTTGTGTATTTTTGATTATATAAAGATACCTATAGGTATATTTTATCACATATTCAACAAAAAGCAACAACTATTCTAAAAAAGTTTTTTGACACCTAAAAATATTTTAGATATATGACATAAAAAATGCATACCAGGACAAAAAGGGGGAGTATCACAAAATGATACTCCCTTGTAATTATCTTATATAAATTGTTCTTAGAAACCAAAAAGATTTACAACGCGATTTTAATTATCGTGTTCTTCTTCAAATGGATCGTCGTAATCATCTTCATCATCGTAATCATCTCCACCGCGGGAAGCAATTGCGAGAATCAGTGAAATAACAGCAAGTACACCACTTACACCGGCTAAAATCAGAAGCTCGAATTCATCTCCATGTTTCAGGAAAGCAAAAACAGCACCGCCGATATAGACAATCATCGGGATAAGGAATGCAAAAAGTGTATCACGGTTATTCATGATGAAGTATAACAGTGCAGTGACAAGCATACAAAGAGCAACAATGACATAATTCATGCCAGGAGCAGAAGTTACGTCAGCTCCTGATGTGCTGAGTCCTGTTACGAAACCTTTATAAATACAGAAACCAAATGCAAGTAGGGAAATGATTCCAAGGATGATGCGTCCAGGTCTGAAACGTGGATATTCGTCTACGTATTCATATTCATCATCATCTTCATCATCAGAGGATTTCTCATCATCATAGTCATCCATTTTTCTGGATTTTACATCTTCTTTTGCTTTCGCAGTTTCGGCTTCCTCTTTCTTTTTCTTCTTGGCAGCTTTACTGTCAGGGTCAGTTGCAAGCATATCTTCGTATCCCTTGCGAACTGCTTTTTCACGCTTATCACGGATGTCTTCAGCCGGAATATTCCCATATTTCTGCTCTTCGGAATCATCAGTAGCATCAGTGGGAGCAGTGGCAGCTTTCTGTGCAGCGGCTTTGCGTGCTCTGGCTCTTTCTTTAAGGATACGCTCAGCTTCCTCTTCTGAAATCCCTTTATCAGCAGCAAGGCGGGCAATCGCTTCTTTACGGGCACGCGCTTTTGCTTCTCTGCGGGCAGCTTTTTCAGCTTTTGCTTTTTCTTCAGCAGCGCGGGCAGCTCTTTCAGCTTTCGCTTTCTCTTCAGCAGCACGAGCGGCAGCTTCAGCTTTTGCCTTCTCTTCAGCAGCGCGGGCTTCAGCCTCAGCTTTTGCCTTCTCTTCAGCGGCACGGGCCTCAGCTTCAGCTTTTGCTTTCTCTTCGGCAGCTTTCTTAGCAGCGATCTTCTTCGCACGTTGTTTATCAAGGTTCCATTGCTTTTTACAGCTATGGCAGATTGCATATTCATTAAAGATTGGATCCCCGTTTTCGCTGGTGCCAATCTGCTTATTCTGCAAATCCAGGTCTTTTCCACATATTGGGCACTTCATATTAATCATGTACTCCTCTCTTTTGTATCAAAATATTTATAACAGATTTATTATAGCATCTTAAAAGAGGAAGAACAACGAAAAAAGTGTGTTTTACATAAAATGTTTTAGAAAAAAATCAAAATTGTGCAAGAATTTAGTTTAAATTCATAAGAAATGGTAGACTTTAAAAATTTAATGTGATAAAATCAAAAAGCGGACTGAAAAGGCAAAAGGTATTGCTATGGTTTATGGTATACCGTAAGCCATCGTATAATTAGCCGGTTGAGAAGGAGATTGTTTCGTATGAGTAAGAAGATCAGAACCGAGGCAGTAGATTATCTGTTTCAGGCAATCTTAAGCCTTGAGAATAAAGAAGAGTGTTATACATTTTTTGAAGACATCTGTACGATTAATGAGCTGCTTTCATTGTCACAGAGATTTGAAGTGGCAAGAATGCTCCGTGAACAGAAGACATATCTGGAGATTGCGGAGAAGACAGGAGCATCTACTGCGACAATCAGTCGTGTGAACCGTTCTCTTAATTATGGGAATGATGGATATGATATGGTTTTCAAACGTGTAGGGCTTGCTGAGGAAGAGAATGGAACGGAAGAATAACACTTGAGAATTAAACTTACAATAAGATACCTTTTATCAATCAAAAGATACAGCCTGTGAAAGATCCTGAAAAAGTCTTTCGCAGGCTGTATCTTGTTTTAAACAGAATTGTTTATTTCCCTTTCTTTTTCTCTTCGTTTTTTGAAGACTTGGAAGAGAGGTCATCAATGATCCGTTCAATGATCATTTTCTTGATATATACATCAAAACTCAAGCTGCATATAAATGCAAACTGCTGTAAGATCTCTTTATCTTCGCCATCAGCAAGATGAGTGAAAGTCTCAGCAGATTTCTCATAAGTAGCAGTTACATTCTCTTTGATGGAATCCAGCTGTTCTTTTTCAATCTTGCAGACTTCTTTGTAAATATCCGCTAATTCAAAAGAGCTTCCATCCGGAAAATATCTCTCTGTGAGCGGTGCAAGAACTGTCTCAATATCTTTGATTGAAAGGATATTTTTAAAATAATAAATGAAGACCAGAAGGAGCAGGTGCTCTCTGGAATACTTCTTCTTCACCGGGGGTGGAAGAAGATTGTTCTTCGTATAATTATTGATCATGGTCTTTGTCAGGATCTTATCATCCGGGTAACGTTTGGTCGAAGCCAGCTGCTCATCCATAAAAGTAGTTACTTGATCCATGTAAAGATTAATATTCGGAACATCGCCGGGATGCACATAACTTAAAGAAGAAAGTTCTTCTAAAATGCTGTTTAACAGATTACTTGTGTCTATATTCATGTTATCACCTCAATACATTTATTATATAGTATTTAAAACTAGATAGCAAGCAAAAGATAAGAAGGCCGGAAAATGTAGTTGACAAACAGGAACGTGTGTTTGATAATGGGAATACATTTACAGATATCTTTATAACTTTAAAGGAGTGGAAAGATGAGCATTTATGATAAATTAAATGAACCACAGAGAGAGGCTGTTTACCACACGGACGGTCCTCTTCTGATCCTTGCCGGAGCCGGTTCAGGAAAAACAAGAGTTCTGACGCACAGGATCGCATATCTGATCGGAGAACGTGGCGTGAACGCATGGAATATTCTTGCAATCACATTTACGAACAAAGCGGCAGAAGAGATGCGCCAGCGTGTGGATAACCTTGTCGGTTTTGGAGCGGAAAGTGTATGGGTGAGTACATTTCACTCTGCGTGCGTGCGTATTTTGAGAAGGTTTATTGACAGATTAGGGTATGAGAATCATTTTACGATATATGATACAGATGATCAGAAGACATTAATTAAGGAAGTCTGTCGGAAAGTAGATGTGGATACGAAAGTGTTTAAAGAAAGAAGTCTGCTTTCAGCAATTTCATCTGCCAAGAATGAGATGATCCTTCCGGATGAATTTGAACTGAATGCCGGAGGAGACTTTGCAAAGATGAAGATTGCTAAGGTTTACCGTGAGTATGAGGCGCAGATGAAGGCGAATAATGCGCTGGATTTTGATGATCTGCTTGTAAAGACAGTACAGCTTTTGCAGACACAGCCGGATGTGCTTGAGAGTTATCAGGAAAGATTCCGCTATATTATGGTAGATGAATATCAGGATACAAATACAGTTCAGTTTCAGCTGGTAAGCCTTCTTGCAGGAAAATATAAGAATCTTTGCGTCGTTGGAGATGATGATCAGTCAATCTACAAGTTCCGTGGAGCGAATATCCGAAATATTCTTGACTTTGAGCATGAATTTCCGGATGCAAAGGTGATCAAACTGGAGCAGAACTACAGATCTACAGGGAATATTCTGAATGCAGCGAACAGCGTGATTGCGAATAACCGTGGAAGAAAGGAAAAATCACTTTGGACGGAGAACGGAGAAGGCGAACTGATTCGTCTGCGTCAGTTCGATACTGCGTTTGATGAGGCAGATTTCATTGGCGAAGATATCAAAAGTGCTGTCAGACAGGGAGGTTCCTATAATGACAGTGCAGTTCTTTATCGTACGAATGCACAATCCCGTCTGCTGGAAGAGAAGTTTATTGCCATGAACATTCCTTATAAGATTGTCGGTGGAGTGAATTTCTATGCGAGAAGAGAGATTAAGGATCTTCTTGCTTATCTCAAGACAATCGACAATGGACGTGATGATGTTGCGGTTAGAAGAATCATTAATGTCCCAAAGAGAGGAATCGGTCTTACAACAATTAACCGGATTCAGGAGTCTGCGACAGAACGTGGAATTGGGTTTTATGAGGCTTTACTGGCACCGGGGCTGATCGCAGGAGTGGGAAGAAGTGCAACAAAACTGGACTCTTTTGCGGCATTGATCGAGTATTTTAAGACGTTGGCAGAAGAGATGAGTATCACAGATCTTTTACAGGAAGTGATTGAGAAGACAGGATATATAGAAAGCCTTGAAAATGAAGATAAAGAAGAGGCGAAAACAAGAAAAGAGAATATAGATGAGCTGATCAGTAAAGCGGCAACTTATGAGGAAAGTTGTCAGGATAAAGATGAAAAGGCAACATTGAGTGGATTCCTTGAAGAAGTTGCTTTGGTTGCGGATATTGACAGTCTGGATGAAGACCAGGAATATGTTGTTCTGATGACTTTACATAGTGCAAAGGGACTTGAATTTCCACGTGTTTATCTTGCAGGGATGGAAGATGGACTTTTCCCGGGATATATGAGTATTAATGCGGGAGACAGAGAAGAACTGGAAGAAGAGCGAAGACTTTGTTATGTTGGAATTACAAGGGCAGAGCAGGAACTGACTTTGACAAGTGCGCGCAGAAGAATGGTGCACGGTGAGACACAGTACAATCCGATGTCAAGATTTGTGAAAGAGATCCCGAGGGAACTGCTTGATACAGGAAACAAGAAGTTTACTCAGGAGACGGAGATGCCAGCACAACAGAATACATATGCACGTGCCAGAGAAGCATTTCGGGCACAGGCATTCGGAGGAGCATTTGGCGGAATGGCACCTGCGAAGAATCAGGGAACGAGTAAGACAGTTACAGGAAGTCAGGCACTGGCATCCCTGCAGAAGGGCAGTCAGCTGGCAGCAGGTGGAAATGGTCCACTTGGTTATGAGGTCGGAGACCGGGTACGTCATGTGAAGTTTGGGGAAGGAACAGTAACGAATATCAAAGAAGGCGGACGAGATCACGAGGTTACGATTGAATTTGACAGTGTCGGAACACGCAAGATGTTTGCAAAATTTGCCAAGCTTGTAAAGGTATGAGAAAGTTATAAAAAAATGATAAATCAGTAGTAATATGAATCGTCAGGTGTTATAATAAACACAGATTATCTGTCACCGCAAAAGGTGAAGAAAGGACGTGTTAATATGAACAAGAGAATAGAAGACATCATTGCAGAAACAAGATTGAACGAGATTCTTCATAAGAATGAGGCTGAGAAGCAGAAGAACACAGTAATCTGGACACTGGCTATCATCGGAGCAGTAGCAGCAGTAGCTGCAATCGCTTATGCAGTATATCGTTTCGTATCACCGGATTATCTTGATGATTTTGAAGATGATTTTGATGACGATTTTGATGATTACTTCAGCGAGGATGATCAGGTATAATTCTTGAGTGAATTGCAAAAGTGCAGACAGGGTGTGAGAAGAAACCATCCTGTCTGTTTTTCTGTTAAAAATAGATTAGAATTGATAGGAGAAAAGGATGAAAAAAGGTCAGATCTACGAAGGGATTATTGAACGTGTAGATTTCCCAAACAAGGGGATTGTATTTGTTCCGGAGGAAGAACAGTATGTTATTGTGAAAAATGGGATTCCGGGACAGAAGATCCGTTTTATGATAAACAAGTTTAAAAGAGGAAATGCAGAAGGAAGACTTCTTGAAGTGTTGGAGAAATCTCCACTGGAGACAAGGGAGCCGGTCTGCAGTATCTTTCCTGCCTGTGGTGGCTGTATGTATCAGACAATGCCATACGAAGAACAGGTGAAGATGAAAGAAGGGCAGATCCGCAGGATCATGGATCCGGTAGTAAAGGGCGAGTATCTTTTCGAGGGTGTGAAGCACAGCCCGAAGGAATTCCATTACCGTAACAAGATGGAATTTTCTTTTGGAGACGAATTCAAAGATGGTCCGTTATCTCTCGGTCTTCATAAAAAAGGAAGTACTTATGATGTACTGACGGCAGGAGACTGCCAGCTTGTCCATGAAGATATGGATAAGATTCTTCTCTGTGTGCTGAATTATTTCAAAGAAAGAAATGTAAGTTATTACAAGAAAATGCAGCATGTCGGTTATCTCCGTCATCTTCTTTTAAGACGTGGTGATACAACAGGTGAGATTCTTGTGAATCTTGTAACGACAACGCAGGAAGAATATGATTTAACTCCATTAGTAGAAGAACTTTTGGCGTTAGAATTAGAAGGTAAGATTGTTGGAATTCTTCATATATTGAATGATTCTCTGTCCGATGTCGTGAAGAGTGATGAGACAAGAATTCTTTATGGACAGGACTTCTTTTATGAGAAGCTTCTCGGACTGGAATTTAAGATTACACCATTTTCCTTCTTCCAGCCAAACTCAAAAGGTGCAGAAGTGCTGTACGAGACTGTAAGAGAATACATTGGAGATATTGATAATCAAGTTGTATTCGATCTGTTCAGCGGAACAGGAACAATCGGTCAGGTGCTTGCTCCGGTTGCGAAGAAAGTGATCGGTGTCGAGATTATTGAAGAAGCAGTCGAGGCAGCAAAAGAAAATGCTGTCCGAAACGGACTTTCCAACTGCAGATTTATTGCCGGAGATGTGTTTAAGGTACTTGATGAGATTGAAGAGAAGCCGGATGTGATCGTACTGGATCCGCCGAGAGACGGAATTCACCCGAAGGCACTCCCGAAGATCTTGAATTATGGGGTGGATAAGATTGTATATATTTCCTGTAAGATGACAAGCCTGGCAAGAGATTTGGAGATGATGCAGCTGGCAGGATATCGCGTGGAGAAGATGACGGCGGTGGATCAGTTCTGCGAGACGGTTCATGTCGAAGTCGTGTGTTGTCTACATCGGGTGAATTCATAGAAGTTCTTAATTTCCGCGAAGACAATGAGGAGAGTTCCGAAGAAATAACTGGCTGTAAAGCCAGTGTTTATGCGGAATTCGATGACTGCACACGATCTGAGAATTTCATAGAAATTCTCAGATTCAGGCACTTTGCGAGGTATATGAGTTTCACACCAACAGGTAAACAGGGCAAGAAAAACCGAAAGGACGCTTGTTTTCAGAACTTCTGGAAGATGAGTGTCCTTTTCTTTTATTCAAAGGCAAAGGAGAAAATAAAAAATAGTAAAGAAGAAAGAAATGTGTTCATCAGAGAATCACGAGCCGGGTGCAGATGCTTCGTAAGGCAAATCCCGATATGGAGGAAACAGCCATTCCGGTTGAACTTGTGACCTGTTCCGGCAGCGGACTTGATCAGCATATCTCCCCTCTCAAAAGATGAGCAAAAGATTTCAGACTTCTGCTTATCTTTACACAATCTTAATTTCAAAACAAACTTACTTATGCCCATTTAATACAAATAAAGATAGAATAAAGAAAATATAAAAAAGAAATTAAAATTATGGGGATATAGTTATGCAACAGACAAACAGATCAAGGCATCGACATATAACATCATTTCAAGTGATTAGTTTAGGGTTTTTATCCGCAATTCTCTTAGGCAGTCTGTTTTTGATGCTGCCGATTGCTACAAAAAGCGGTCAGTGTACCTCCTTTTTGGATGCTTTGTTTACCGCAACTTCTGCGGTTTGTGTGACGGGACTGGTTGTTAATGATACGGCAACCTACTGGTCTTTATTTGGCCAAGGAGTTATTTTACTGCTGATTCAAATCGGAGGTATGGGAATTATTACGATTGCTATTGCGATTGCTGTTGTTTCCGGACGCAAAATCGGGTTGATGCAGCGAAGTACCATGCAAGAGGCAATTTCGGCTCCAACGGTGGGGGGTATTGTGCGGAGAACGCAATTTATTATTCGGACTACTATTCTTATCGAAATCATTGGTGCGGTTCTTTTAGCCCCTGTTTTTTGCAGGGACTTTGGGTTTTGGAAAGGAATATGGTATTCACTGTTCCATTCTATTTCTGCTTTTTGCAATGCAGGATTTGATCTAATCGGTATAAGAACCCCTTTTTCCTCGTTGACCTCTTATTCTGTCCAGCCGATTGTAAATCTTGTAATTATGATGCTGATTATTGCAGGAGGTATTGGATTCCTTACCTGGGAGGATATAAAGAATCATAAATGGCATTTAAAAAAATACCGGATGCAAAGCAAGGTGATTTTTATGGTAACAGGAATATTGATATTCTTACCGGCTCTTTACTTTTTTTATTTTGAGTTTTCAAATGTGCCTCTTACAGAAAGAGTATGGGTTTCTTTGTTTCAATCCGTTACGCCGAGAACAGCAGGATTCAATACGGCAGATTTGACTTTACTCAGTGAAGTTGGGCAAATGCTTATCATTATGCTGATGCTCATCGGTGGCTCGCCTGGTTCCACTGCGGGTGGTATGAAAACGACAACTCTTGCAGTTCTCGTTTCATCGGCATTATCTGTATTTAGAAAAAAGGAACACACCCATTTTTTCGGCAGACAAATTCCGGATGGCACTATCAGAAATGCAGCTACGATTTTTTTGATGTATATCGTTTTATTCCTTGTCGGAGGAATGGTAATTAGCAGAACAGAAGATATTCCACTTATGACCGCTTTGTTTGAGACGGCGTCGGCAATCGGGACGGTAGGGTTATCGTTGGGAATAACTCCTGGTCTGGGGCTTGTTTCCCATATAATCTTGATTTGCCTGATGTTTTTTGGCAGAGTGGGAGGATTGACCTTGATTTTTGCTACCATTTCTGGAAAAAAGTCTAACGGTTCAAAATATCCTCAGGAAAAAATTACAGTAGGTTAAGGAGAATAAAAAAATGAAATCAATATTACTTATCGGTCTGGGAAGATTCGGACGGCACATTGCTATAAAATTAGATGAATTGCATCATCAAGTGATGGCGGTAGATAAAGAAGATACTCGAGTTGATGCTGTACTTCCCTTTGTAACTAACGCTCAGATTGGGGATGCGACTAATGAGGATTTTTTAAGTTCGCTTGGTGTTGGAAATTTTGATGTTTGTATTGTGGCTATCGGAGATAACTTTCAGAGTTCATTGGAAGTAACGTGCCTTTTGAAGGAACTCGGTGCAAGAATGGTGGTGTCTCGTGCCGCTCGTGATGTTCATGCAAAATTTCTTTTACGAAACGGCGCAGATGAAATTGTTTATCCAGAAAGGCAGCTTGCCGATTGGGTTGCGATCCGTTATAGTGCTGATCATATTTTCGATTACATAGAACTAGATGAAGAACATGCAATCTTTGAAATATCTATACCGGGAGAATGGATAGGAAAAACAATCGGTCAGTTGGATATACGAAAAAAATATGACATCAATATTATGGCGCTGAAAACAAATGATATTATGAATTTGAAAATAAGTTCCGATACGCAGTTGTTAAAGGGCAGTACCATGCTTGTTCTTGGGGAGACGAAACATATTCAAAAATGTTTTCATATTTAATTTTTGAAAGAAGTTGGTGATATGAAAGACTTTGTTTTACTTATAGTGGTATTGGTAGCATTTATTTATGGTTATTTTCTTATGGAAAAGCTGGATAAATTTTTCAAGGAAAATCAATCCCAAAAACTTATTTCAGATTCTAAGCTCAGGATTGGATTTGAAACACCTGCAATCATAGATTCTATTGCAGATCTATTAGAACAATTTTCAAGCGAATACCCAAAGTATGAGCTGAACCTGTTCTACGGTTCTGTAAGTGAAATAATAAATGGGCTGGAAAATAATAAACTTGATTTTGGCTTTATCATAGAAAATTCCAACGATATTTTGAAAGATGAGTATTGTTCCTTATCCTTTCAAATAAAGCAAAGTGTCATTACTCCAGGCTCTATAGACAATGCGGTACATCCTATCAATACGATTGAGAAACCAGCGAGAGTGATATGGCAAAATGACATTAATTGTATGAAGGGGCTATTTGTCGAAAAATTGCGTGATTTTTCGGAGCGTTTTCTGCTTTCGGCTACACGCCCGAATGGAAAAAAAGAAGAAAAGGTGGTATAATCTTTATGCGATTTTAATGTCAGTGCTAAAATGCTTTTCTGAAATTTACGTATTATTCTATATATAATGTTTTTGTACAAGGAGATGACCGTATGAGTGAAAGCAGACATAATCCGGATCAGTTATCAAAGGAAATCCAAGCTGATGAAGAAAAACGTAATAAAGGACATTTGAAAATCTTTTTCGGATATGCAGCTGGTGTGGGTAAAACCTACGCCATGTTAGAAGCAGCTCATATGGAAAAACAGCAGGGAATTGACGTGGTAGCCGGTTATGTAGAACCCCACGCACATCCCAAAACAGCAGCTCTTTTGAATGGCTTAGAAGTTCTTCCTACAAGAGAAGTTTTTTATAATGGTATGATGCTGGACGAATTCGACATTGGCATGGCGTTGAAAAGAAAACCACAGCTTATCCTTGTAGATGAACTTGCGCATACGAATGCCGAAGGATGCCGTCATGCAAAACGGTATCAGGACATTAAGGAACTTTTGAATGCAGGGATTGATGTCTATACGACTGTCAATGTTCAGCATATTGAAAGCCTTTGTGATACAGTTGCATCCATTACGGAAATTGTTGTACGGGAACGCATCCCGGATTCTATTTTTGATAATGCAGATCAGGTTGAATTAATAGATATTGAACCACAGGATTTGATCAACCGTTTGAATACAGGAAATGTATACAGACAGACACAGGAAAAGCAGGCAGTAGAAAATTTTTTTACAATAGAAAATTTGACAGCTCTCCGGGAGATTTCACTGCGGCGATGTGCGGACAGGGTGAATATCCTCACAGAAAATGCCCGCATTAAAAATCATGGAGATTATCATACAGACGAACATATTCTTGTTTGTCTATCTTCTTCTCCATCTAATGCAAAAATTATCCGTACCGCCGCAAAAATGGCTTCTGCTTTTAAAGGGGAGTTTACGGCTCTATTTGTAGAAACCCCAGATTTTTCGGTGATGAGCGAGGAAAATGTAAAACGCCTGCGTTCAAATATTTGTCTTGCTGAGCAGCTTGGGGCAAAAATAGAAACAGTTTACGGAGAAGATGTTCCGTTTCAGATTGCGGAATTTACTCGTTTGTCCGGTGTGTCAAAGATTGTGATCGGACGTAGTTCTGCTACAAAACGGCATTTGCTCAGCAAACCGACCCTGACAGAAAAATTGATTGATTATGCCCCTAACCTGGATGTGCATATTATTCCGGATACGGTTTCTAATACGGCAGTGTATCAGTTAAGAGGGGGCAGGAAAAGGAATCATATCGTATTCTCTGTCACGGATACATTAAAATCTACTGCGATTCTGATTTTATCCAGTTTAGTCGGAATGATTTTCCAGAAATTTGGATTTGACAAAGCAAATATCATTACTGTTTTTGTTTTAGGTGTTCTTGTCACCGCTGTCATCACGAAACATCAGATATACAGCCTAATTTCCTCGATTGTAAGTGTTTTGGTCTTTAATTTCCTGTTTACGGAACCTCAATTTACCTTGCAGGCGTATGATCAGGGTTATCCTGTTACCTTTATTATCATGTTGTTGGCGGCATTTTTAACCGGTTCTCTTGCTATACGGATTAAAAACCAAGCAAAACAGGCGGCACAATCTGCTTACCGTACCAAAGTGTTATTTGATACAAACCAGCTATTGCAACAGGCAAAAGATAAAAATGAAATTGTATCTGCAACTTCAAATCAGCTCATTAAACTCTTGAGAAAAGATATCGTTTTTTATTTAGCTGATGGAGAAGTGTTGGATACGCCGCATATTTTTTCTGTAACTGAAGAAAATTTGGAATCGTGTATTTCCGAAAATGAAAAGGCCGTTGCCGGCTGGGTATTGAAAAACAATAAACGTGCCGGAGCTACAACAGGAACGCTTTCCAATGCAAAATGCCTGTACCTTGCTGTTCGCAGCAGCAGTATGGTATATGGAGTTATTGGAATCGTGATGGGGGAAATACCTCTTGATCCATTTGAAAACAGTATTCTACTATCCATTCTCGGAGAATGTGCCCTGGCTTTGGAAAATGAGAAAAATGCCCGTGAGAAACAGGAGGCGGCCATTCTTGCAAAAAATGAACAGTTGCGAGCGAACCTGCTGCGTGCTATTTCACATGATTTGAGGACACCGCTGACATCTATTTCCGGTAATGCCAGCAATCTTTTGTCCAACGGTGATTTCTTTGATAATGATACAAAAAAGCAGCTGTACATGGATATTTATGATGATTCCATGTGGCTGATTAACCTTGTAGAAAACTTGCTGGCTGTAACCCGGATTGAAGAAGGACGGTTGAATCTCCGTATAACGGAAGATTTGATGGATGACGTGATCACAGAAGCGTTACATCATATTAACCGAAAGAGTGAAGAACATCATATTTCCGTTGAAAGCAAAGAAGAATTTCTTCTTGCAAAAATGGATGCAAAGCTTATTGTTCAGGTAATCATCAATATTGTTGATAATGCTATCAAATATACACCTAAAAACTCTCATATTGTTATTCGGACAGAAAAGCGGGGAAAACAAGCAATCGTATCTATATCGGATGACGGAAACGGAATTGCTGACGAAATAAAGCCACGGATATTCGACATGTTCTATAGCGGTGCAAATCAAATTGCAGACAGCCGCCGAAGTTTAGGACTCGGATTATCTTTGTGCAAGTCCATTATTAACGCCCACGGCGGAGAACTTACTGTTTCAGATAATCTGCCGCACGGAACAGTATTTACATTTACATTACCGGCAGGGGAGGTCAAAGTATATGAATAAGTCACTAATATTAGTTGTAGAAGATGACACATCTGTCAGAAATTTAATTACAACAACTTTAAAAACGCACGAATACCGATATCTGACGGCACCCGATGGTCAATCGGCAATTTTAGAAACATCTTCACACAATCCTGACATCGTTTTACTTGATTTAGGACTTCCTGATATAGACGGTGTTGAGATTATTAAAAAAATCCGTACTTGGTCAAATATGCCAATTATCGTAATCAGTGCTCGCAGTGAAGATACCGATAAAATTGATGCGTTGGATGCTGGCGCAGATGATTATTTAACAAAGCCATTTTCTGTTGAGGAACTGCTTGCCAGACTACGAGTCACGCAAAGAAGGTTATCGATGATGCAAAAAGTATCTCCTGCCGAAGCGGTTGTTTTTGTAAACGGAAAACTTCGTGTAGATTATGCTGCAGGTTGTGCTTATTTGAATGAAGAAGAGTTGCATTTAACACCTATTGAATATAAGTTGCTTTGCCTGTTGACAAGAAATATAGGAAAAGTTCTGACCCATACTTTCCTTACGCAAAGCATTTGGGGAAGTAGTTGGAATAATGATATTGCTTCCCTTCGTGTGTTTATGGCAACACTTCGTAAAAAAATCGAGAAAGAACCAAACTCTCCACAATATATCCAAACACACATTGGCGTGGGGTATCGGATGCTGAAAGTTGATTGAACTTCACAACATTTATTATAATCAGTGAGGTGGCGGATATCTTTTCAAGTAATAATGAATAGAATACATCACTCTGTAAAGGAAGTTATAAGGTAAGCTAACAGATCGGCATGGCTTGTTAAAAATATATCAAAATCACATTGTTATTTTCCTTAAGGTGTGCTATAGTATATTTTAGTTGTGAATCGGAAAAATTAGGAGGAAAAAACAATGAACTTAAGAGAAAAATACGGTGAGTGGGGTATCATCCTTGGAGCAACAGAAGGCGTTGGAAAAGCATTTGCAGAGAAAATCGCATCTGAGGGAATGAGTGTTGTCCTGGTAGGAAGAAGAGAAGAGAAACTTCAGGAGCTTGGAAAGAGTATCAGCGAAACATATGGTGTGGATCACATGGTTATCCGTGCAGATTTTGCACAGTCCGACTGTACTGACAAGATTTTTGAAGCAACAAAAGACCTTGATATGGGATTCATGAGTTATGTTGCATGTTTCCATACATTTGGAAAATTGCAGGATACTCCGTGGGAGAAGCATGAGCAGATGATCAATGTTAATGTTATGACATTCTTGAAATGTTTCTATCATTACATGGGAATCTTTGCAAAGCAGGATCGTGGAGCTGTAATCAATGTGTCTTCTTTGACAGCAATCAGTAGTTCACCATATAACGCACAGTATGGTGCAGGAAAATCTTACATTAAGAAACTGACAGAAGCTGTGGCAGCAGAATGTGAGAGTACAAATGTAGACGTTGAGGTTATTACGTTAGGAACAACAATTACACCAAGTTTGTTAAGCAATCTTCCAGGCGGTCCAGCAGGAGAAGCTGTTATGAAGACAGCTATGACACCGGAAGCTTGTGTAGAGGAAGCATTTGACAATCTTGGCAAATCTCTTTCTGTTATTGCAGGTGAGCACAATAAAGCAAATGTTCATAATTGGCAGGCAAATAAAACAGATGATGAATATATCCGTTATATGGGTTCATTCTATTCTAACAACTAAAAAATCAGATTTTAGATGAATCATCTTTCAGTGATTATAGTAGCTGTTTCTCTGAGTAGGGGAAACAGCTATTTTGTTTATGGGAAATATATAACTTTAAGTATCTTTAATGATAACGATATGGTAAGATGAAGTTAAGAAATAGGAGTTTTAGCCACATCATTAGGAGTAGTTGCTTTGACAGGATGCGGAGCCGAAAAGACATCCGATAAAGGAAATCAGGGTTATCGAACATTAGATGAAATCAAAGAAAGCGGTGAAATTAATATTGGAGTTTTCTAAATGAAAACTATTATAAAATAAGTCTAGCTTTTTTAAATAGAATGTGATAATATAGTAACGTTTGATAGAGGCGCGGTGATATGAGTACCCGCTGACGAGAGTCTTGGGAAGACTGTCAGTGAGAGAAAGGAGAAGCCGCCGAAGGAATGATATTCCCAGATATGATTCCTGGGCCGGATGTAGAAGATACGCCGGACTGTCACAGGTGTGGAGAGCTATCGATGACGCTAGAATTATTATGCCATGGGTGACTCACCAGCAGAGAGTGCCTATGGCATTTTTTGCGTTTAGAGAATCCCAGGCAAAACCCACTATGCTTACACACAAACTTAACAAACATAAGTTTACAGGAAAGGAAAAAAGGAAATGAGAAACAAAAGAAAAATGGGGTATGTGTTTCTGATGTCTCTGCTCATTCTGTGCTGTAGTTCAACAACAGTATTTGCCGCAGATACATCTGCCGAGTATGTACCTCAGCTCTATGCAACAATCTGGTCTCTGGTGCCGCCGGTCGTTGCAATCGTACTGGCACTTATTACAAAGGAAGTTTACAGCTCCTTATTCGTTGGAATTTTGATCGGAGGTGCATTTTGGTCAGGATTTAAACCGGAAGCTACAATTTTACATGTATTTCAGGATGGAGTAGTGGGAGTACTTACAGATTCTTACAATATGGGTATTCTGGTATTTCTGGTAATCCTTGGTGTCATGGTATGTATGATGAATAAAGCCGGTGGTTCCGCAGCTTTCGGACGCTGGGCGAAAGAGCATATCAAGACAAGAGCGGGTGCACAGCTTGCAACAATCGCACTTGGAGTGCTGATTTTTATTGATGATTATTTTAACTGCCTTACAGTTGGGAGCGTTATGCGTCCGGTAACAGACAGTCACAATGTATCACGTGCGAAACTCGCATATCTGATCGATGCTACAGCAGCGCCAATCTGCATTATTGCACCGATTTCTTCCTGGGCAGCAGCAGTAACAGGATTTGTTAAAGGGGAGGATGGATTTTCAATTTTTATTCGTGCAATCCCATATAACTATTATGCAATTCTTACAATTATAATGATGGTAACACTGGTTTTTGCAAAAGAAGATTATGGCCCGATGAAGGCGCATGAGAAAAATGCGATTGAAGGAGATCTTTTTACAACAGGAGACAGACCATTTGAAAATGCAACAGAAAATGCTATTTACAATAAGGGGAAGGTAATTGATCTTGTGTTCCCAATCTTGTCACTTATTGTATGCTGTGTAATAGGAATGATCTACTCCGGTGGTTTCTTCTCAGGAACAGGTTTTGTAGAGGCTTTCTCCGGAAGTGATGCATCTGTTGGACTGATGCTTGGAAGTTTCTTCGCAATGGTAATTACAATTGTTTTTTATGCAGTAAGAAAAGTTCTTCGTTTTTCAGATTCTATGGCTTGTATTCCGGAAGGATTTAAGGCGATGGTTCCGGCTATCCTGATTCTTACATTCGCATGGACACTGAAAGCGATGACGGACAGTCTCGGAGCAGCTCCGTTCGTAGCTTCTGTAATGAATTCAGCAGCAGGCGGACTGATGAACCTTCTTCCGGCAATCATCTTCCTTGTAGGATGTTTCCTTGCATTTGCAACAGGTACTTCCTGGGGAACGTTCGGAATTCTGATTCCAATCGTAGTTGCAGTATTCCAGGGTACGAACGAGACAATGATGATCATCTCAATCTCAGCTTGTATGGCCGGAGCAGTTTGCGGAGATCATTGTTCACCTATTTCAGATACAACAATCATGGCATCCGCAGGAGCGCAGTGTAATCATGTAAATCATGTATCCACGCAGCTTCCATATGCAATGACTGTAGCAGCGGTTTCCTGTATTACATATGTGATCGCAGGTATCTTGCAGAATGCAGTCATCTGTCTCGTGATCGGAATTGCTCTGCAGATTGGAGTTCTGCTTGCAATCAAAGCAATCACAAAAGATCACACAGGTAGGGTGAAAACAACAAACTAAAAACCAGAGAGAAAGCGAGGAGTTGATCCTCGTTTTCTTTTTACAGAAATGTAGTAAAAAAGGACGAAATGAAAAGCTTGTTAAGCGGTTCATTTCGTCCCTGTTTGCTTTATGAAATCTTATTTATCCAGATCTTTTCCTGTCAGCATCTTATATGCCTGAAGGTATTTCTCAATCGTCTTATCTACAATTTCCTGTGGAAGTGTCCAGTCGTTGTCCGGGTTTGCTTTCAGCCAGTCACGGGCAAACTGTTTGTCAAAAGATGGCTGTCCATGTCCGGCTTCATAACCGTCAGCAGGCCAGAAACGGGAACTGTCAGGAGTGAGCATCTCATCTCCAATTACCATATTTCCATTTTCATCAAGTCCGAACTCAAATTTTGTATCTGCAATAATGATACCTTTGCTCAGAGCATATTCGGCACATTTCTTATAGAGAGCAATTGTGTTGTCGCGAAGTTTCTCAGCGAGTTCACGTCCTCTTCCAGGGTAATATTTTTCAAGGTGATCAACGCTCTGCTCGAATGAAATGTTCTCATCGTGATCTCCGATTTCAGCCTTTGTGGAAGGTGTATAGATTGGTTCAGGAAGTTTGTCAGATTCCTTTAATCCTTCCGGAAGTGTGATTCCACAAACAGTTCCGTTTTCTTTATAGCTTTCCCAGCCACTTCCAGTGATATAACCACGAACGATACACTCGATTGGAAGCATTTCGAGTTTCTTACACATCATAGATTTTCCATCATATTTCTCCTGCTGGAAGAACTCCGGCATATCTTTCACATCAACAGAGAGCATGTGGTTAGGAAGAATGTCTTCTGTCAGATCAAACCAGAATTTGGACATCTGAGTCAGGACAGTTCCCTTCTTTGTAACTTCATTGTTGAGAATCACGTCAAAGCAGCTGATGCGGTCTGTAGCAACCATGATTAAGCTGTCTCCATTATCATAAATTTCACGAACTTTACCTTCTTTGATTGGTTTTAATTCCTGCATTTTTTCACCTCATAGAATTTTCTTAGAATTTACAACGTAACCGTACACTTTTTAGGGGAAACTGTCAAGCGGGCTGAAAACGTGGGAAGAGAGGTGTGAAAAATCATTGAAGAAGGAAAAAAGTGGAAAATTGTGTTTTTTGTATAAAAACAACGGAAAAATAAAGAGAGTGATTGTGGAATACGTTGGGTAAAAAGTAAAAAAAACAGAATGTTTTTGAGGTATCATAAACAAATCAGATATTATTTAATAAGAAATTATTATAGTAGAAAAAGCAATCACACAGAAGTTGGAAGAGAATAGTAAAAAAGAAATATTGACATCTATGACATATTGTAATTAAATTAAATTAGTGTGTGTCTATTTATATATAGAAGAAACGAGGGAATAGAATGATGCAGAATCATAATCAACAGAAAAAAATTGCGCTGATCAATGACTTTACAGGTTTTGGCAGATGCTCAATTGCGGTACAGATGCCGATTATTTCAATGCTGAAAGTTCAGTGTTGTGCAGTGCCTACCTCGATTTTTTCAAATCATACTGCATATGAGGATTATTATTTTACAGATTATACATCAAATATGGAAGCATATATTGAACAATGGAAGAATCTGGATCTGAAGTTTGAAGGAATTTGTAGCGGTTTTTTGGGGTCAGCAGAACAGATTCGGATCGTCAGTGAGTTTATCCAGTATTTTAGAGACGAGAATACAGTGGCTGTGATCGACCCGGTGATGGGAGATAACGGTGAGGCATATTCGACCTATACGGAAGAAATGTGCAGACAGATGATTCGATTGGTCCGTTATGCGGATGTAGTTGTTCCCAATGTGACAGAGGCATGTATCCTGACAGGAACGCCGTATAAGGAACGGTGGACAACGAGAGAGCTGGCAAAGATGGCAGAACAGATTGTGCAGACCGGACCGGAAAAAGTTGTGATTACAGGAATTCCACAGAAGACGTATGTATCCAACTTGTGTTTCGAAAAAGGTAAAGGGTACGAGATGATCCGCACACATAAAGTAGGACATTCCAGATGTGGCACAGGAGATATTTTCTCAGCAATTATTGCAGCAGATGCGGTCAATGGAGTGGAATTTACAAAATCTGTTCGAAAGGCATCCGCATTTATAAAGAAGTGCATACAAAAGTCTATTGAAATGGAAATTCCGTTGACAGATGGAGTCTGTTTTGAAGAATTGATGGGACTATTGAAATAAAAGAAAATTAAGGAGTAAACAAAAATGAATTTAGAAGAATGCTATGAGGCAATGGAAAGCAACTATGATGATGTGATGAGAAGGCTTGGAAGTGAAACACTGGTCCGTAAATTTGTATTGAAGTTTTTGGATGATACAAGTTTCCAGGGATTAAAAGAAGGACTTGAAAATCAGGATGCAGAACTCGCATTCCGAAGTGCACATACATTGAAAGGCGTGTGCATGAATCTTGGATTTACAAAGTTATTCGAGGTCAGCTCAGCATTAACAGAAGAGCTTCGAGACAGAGAAATCAAAGAAAACACTACAGAGATGTTTGAAGAAGTAGAACGAGAATATACCCGAACAATAGAAGCAATTAAAGGATTATGTTAAGAAGAAGACAATTGAAAAAATATAAATTTTTTCTGCCAGTAGAAATTTATCTGCTGGCAGTTTTTATAGTTGCACCACTTGCAGCGTATACTCCTTCAGCAAGGCCTGTATCAACGGAAACAACAGGTTTTTTATATGTTTTCATGATAAATTCCTTCAATGCTCTCGTGTATTACATACTATCTAACCACATTATGGAAAAATGTATAGAAATCAAGAAAAAACCTTATAAAGTGAATGACAATTCACCCAAGCAGGGTGTAGAATAGTAAAATAATGGCTGAATAGTGATTGGAAAAGGAGAGAAGGCATGCTTCAGATACAACATATTTGCAAGGAATATCGAACAGGTAATCTGATACAGAAAGCATTGGATGATGTCAGTCTGAATCTCAGAGATAATGAATTTGTTGCTATTCTGGGACCGAGCGGTTCGGGAAAGACAACGCTTCTGAATATCATTGGCGGTTTGGATCGGTATGACAGCGGAGACCTGATCATCAATGGAATATCAACGAAGAAATATAAAGACAGAGACTGGGATTCTTATCGTAATCACACGATTGGATTTGTTTTCCAGAGTTATAATCTGATTCCGCATCAGACTGTTCTGGCAAATGTTGAACTGGCACTTACGATTTCGGGGATTGGCAAGTCCGAGAGAAGGAAACGTGCGACAGAAGCGCTTGAAAAGGTTGGTCTGGGTGCGCAGCTTCACAAGCGACCAAGTCAGATGTCCGGAGGACAGATGCAGCGTGTTGCGATTGCCCGGGCATTAGTGAACGATCCGGATATCCTGCTTGCAGATGAACCGACAGGTGCACTGGACAGTGATACAAGTGTGCAGGTCATGGATCTTCTTCAGGAAGTAGCGAAAGACCGTCTGGTTGTTATGGTTACACATAATCCGGAGCTTGCAGAGCAGTATGCGACAAGAATCGTTACATTAAAAGATGGTGTGATCCGTTCAGATACAGATCCGTTTGAAGTAGATGAAACGACGATGGGAGTGGCAGAACACAGGAATATGGGAAAATCCTCGATGTCATTTCTGACAGCATTAGCTTTGAGCTTTAACAATCTGAAGACAAAGAAGGCACGAACGCTTCTGACTTCATTTGCAGGTTCAATCGGAATTATCGGAATTGCATTAATTCTGTCTCTATCTACAGGTGTGAATCAATATATTCAGAACGTAGAGGAAGAGACGCTTTCAGAATATCCTCTACAGATACAAAGTACAGGCTTTGATCTGACATCCATGATGGTCGGGATGGACAGTGCTTCTGCGGATGATAAAAAAACAGACAAAGAGAAGTCAGATACAAAGAAAAAGTCAAAGGATCAGGTTAAAGTGATTCAGATGGTGACGAATATGTTTTCCACAATGGATTCAAATGACCTTGGTGCTTTGAAGAAGTATCTTGATACTGGCAAGAGTGGAGTGGAACAATATACGAATGCTATAGAATATAAGTACAGCGTTTCTCCGCAGATTTATAAAGAAAATAAAGACAGTATCCGTCAGGTGAATCCAGATCAATCCTTTTCAGCTATGGGATTGGGTTCTTCTATAAGTACGAACAGTATGATGTCATCTATGATGAGTACAGATGTTTTTTATGAGATGCCGGAGAGCAGTAAACTCTATGAAAATCAGTATGAAGTGGAAAAGGGTCATTGGCCAGAGAAATATAATGAATGTGTTGTGGTTCTAACTTCGAATGGCGGAATGAGTGATTTTATGCTTTATACATTGGGACTTCGGGATCCGTTGGAGCTTGATGAGATGATCCAGTCCTTTATGAAAGAGGAAAATGTTACTACACCGGATGATCTGGGAACCTATTCTTATGATGATATTATCGGAACAAAGTTCAAGCTTGTGAGCAGTTCGGATTATTATGAGTATGACAGTCAGTATCAGGTCTGGAAAGATAAGACGGATAATGAAGATTATATGAAATCACTTGTAGCGAATGGGGAAGATCTTACCGTGGTTGGAATTGTGAAACCCGCTGAAGATGCGAAAGCCTCCTCTCTGAGTCCGGGAATTGCATATCCGACATCATTGACGAAACATGTGGCAGAACAGGCAGCAAAAAGTGAGATTGTGAAACAACAGCTGACAAATCCGGATGTTAATGTATTTACAAATAAAAAATTCGGAGAGAAAGACAGTGAAAATGGATTCGCCATGGATTCTTTATTTACGGTTGACGAAGCAGCACTGCAGAAAGCATTTGGATTTGACGCAAGTGCGATGAACAATTTAGGAAATTCTCTGGATTTCGGGAATTCGTTAAATCTCAGTGAGTCTATGGATTTGTCAAGAGCATTTCAGACAGGAAGTAATACGCTGGATCTGTCGGGACTTGTGAATCCAGATTCTCTGAACTTAGATCTTTCCGGAATGCCGCAGATAAATCTGGGAGAGATCGTTTCGAATCTGGATCTGAAGGTATCACCGGATGGTATGAAACAGATGGCTTGTGGACTGCTGATGGGATATCAGGAGTATGCAAAGACACATCCAGAGGCAGATTATTCAGGTCTTGGAGAGGATTTTACAGCATTTCTTAAGACGGATGCAGCAAAAAAGATTATTTCCGATAATATAAAAGATATCATTAAATCAAGCGGAATTGTGACGATTACAACTGAGAAAATACAGGAATTGATCAAAAATATTATGGCCGGATACGAACAGTATATTACGGAAAAAGGATATACAGATCCGGATCAATTTGATGAATATTTGATGGAATATCTTCAGACGGATGAAGCGAAGAAAATAATTTCAGATTGGATGGCAGAAGTTATGCCGGAAGATCCGGAGATTGAGATAACACCGGAACAGCTTGAGAAATTATCAGATGATCTTGTGAAAGGTTATTTGACATATGCTTCTGAGAATGGTCTTCCGGATCCGTCTAAGATGGGAGAACATTTCATGGCTTATCTGCAAACAGATGATGGAAAGAAGCAGTTTCAGGAAGGTCTGTCAGCAATGATCGATATGGATCAGTTGGAGAGCCAGGTGTCAAAAATCATCGGAAATTATATGAACCAGGCAATGGGGATTCTGGGAGACTCCATTGGTCAGGCGCTTGAGACACAGATCTCCTCTGCAATGACACAGATTATCGGTCAGATGACAACAGGGCTTGAATCTGCAATGAAACAGATGATGACCAACGTAGGAACGCAGCTTCAGAACAGCCTCGGAAATGCAATGCAGATTGATCCGACAGCATTTGCAGACGCATTTCAGATGAATATGACGGAAGATGATCTGGCAGAGCTTATGATGTCGATGAGTGGGAAAGGCTTGGCTTCTTATGATAGTAATCTGCAGAAACTGGGATATGTAGATTTTGCAGTCCCGTCTGCTATTAACATTTATCCAAAGGATTTTGAAGGAAAGGAACAAGTAGTAAAAATTTTGGACGATTATAATAGCAGGATGGAGGCAGAAGGGAAGGATGAGCAGGTCATTACTTATACCGATGTAGTTGGAACTTTAATGTCCTCTGTCACAACAATCGTAGATACGATCAGTTATGTGCTGATTGCATTTGTAGCGATTTCTCTTGTGGTATCTTCCATTATGATTGGTGTTATTACCTACATCAGTGTGCTTGAGCGGAAGAAGGAAATTGGAATATTAAGAGCAATCGGTGCGTCAAAGCGAAATGTATCACAGGTATTTAATGCGGAGACATTTATTATCGGACTTTGTGCAGGACTGATTGGAATCGGACTGACTTTATTACTTCTGATTCCGGGAAATGCGATTATTCACAATGTGGCGGATAATGCGAAGGTAAATGCAGTTCTGCCGATTGTTCCGGCAATCATACTGATTTTATTAAGTGTTGTCCTTACATTACTTGGTGGACTGATCCCATCAAAGAAAGCAGCAAAGAGTGATCCTGTGACAGCACTTCGTACAGAGTAGGGCACGGGTGAGAAGAATGGAAAATTTAGTTTTTAGTCTGAATGCAACCGTACCAATCTTTTTGATGATGGTACTGGGAATGCTGTTCAAAAAGCTTGGCTGGATGGATGAAGAGTTTGCAGCAAAGATGAATAAATTTGTCTTTCTGATTCCATTGCCGGTATTGTTGTTTGGTGACCTGGCAAAGGTTGATTTTAAAGAAGTGTGGAATATCAAATTTGTGATTTTCTGCTTTGTAGTAACATTTATCTGCATTACAATTGCTGCGCTGGTATCTTGCATCTGGAAAGACCGTTCAATCCAGGGGGAATTTATACAGGCTTCTTACCGGAGCAGCGCAGCACTTCTTGGAATTGCATTTATCCAGAATATTTATGGAAATGCAGGGATGGCGCCACTTATGATCATTGGAAGTGTACCACTTTATAATGTGATGGCAGTTATCGTGTTATCCTTTTTCCATCCGGAACGAAAGGCAATTGATAAAGCTGTATGGATAAAAACGTTAAAGGGAATCGTAACCAATCCAATCATCATTGGAATCGTGGCTGGTCTGATCTGGTCAGCCTGCAAGATCCCAATGCCGGCAATTCTTAATAAAACGGTGACAAGTATTGGAGGAATGTCCACACCAATGGGGCTGATGGCAATGGGAGCTACCTTTGATTTTAGGAAAGCACTTGGAAGGATCAAACCGGCTGTGACAGCAACAATTATGAAGTTGATCGTATTTGTGGCAATTTTTCTTCCGATTGCTGTGAAACTGGGATTCCGTCAGGAAGAACTGATTGCAATCCTTGTAATGCTTGGATCTGCAACAACAGTAAGCAGTTTTGTTATGGCAAAGAATATGGGACATGAAGGAGTTTTATCATCAAGTGTAGTGATGCTGACAACATTGTTCAGTGCATTCACGTTGACAGGATGGCTGTATGTGCTGAAAGCGTTTCAGCTGGTATAGGAATAGGAAATTCACATTTTGTTGCGTAGGAGGATAAAAATGGCTGTTGGTTGCACATAGTACGAACAATAACAAAAAATGTTGAAAAATGGGGGTGTTGTGGGAAAAAGTTCTTGCAACGTCCCTTGTTTTATGCTATACTACGAACGTTGCTAAAAAACACGTATGTGGATTCCTTCCAAGGTGCCTAAGTCGAGACAGGAGTTTCGTCCGGTTGCGAAGGAGAGTAAAACATACGGAAGAAAAAAACCAAATGGAGGAGAATAACATGAGCGTTATTTCAATGAAGCAGTTATTGGAAGCAGGTGTTCATTTTGGACATCAGACAAGAAGATGGAATCCTAAGATGGCTCCATACATCTACACAGAGAGAAATGGTATCTATATCATCGACTTACAGAAGTCTGTAGTTAAGGTTGATGAAGCTTACAAGGCAGTAGCTGATATCGCTGCACAGGGTGGCACAATCCTTTTTGTAGGTACTAAGAAGCAGGCTCAGGATGCAGTTCAGACAGAAGCAGAGCGTTGCGGTATGTTCTATGTTAATGAAAGATGGCTTGGCGGTATGCTTACTAACTTCAAGACAATCAGAAGCAGAATCGCAAGATTAAAGGCTATCGAGACAATGGCAGAAGATGGTACATTTGATGTTCTTCCTAAGAAGGAAGTTATCCAGATCAAGAAGGAATGGGAGAAGCTTGAGAAGAACCTTGGCGGTATCAAGAACATGACTAAGATTCCTGATGCTATCTTTGTTGTAGATCCTAAGAAGGAAAGAATCTGTGTACAGGAAGCACATGCACTTGGTATTCCTCTTATCGGTATTGCAGATACTAACTGTGATCCTGAAGAATTAGATTACGTTATTCCTGGTAACGATGATGCAATCAGAGCTGTTAAGTTAATCGTTGCAGCTATGGCTGATGCAGTAATCGAAGCTAAGCAGGGCGAAGTTATGGCTGACGTAGCAGAAGGCGAAACAGAAGAAACAGCAGCAGATGCTGAGTAATAGATAACAGGCAACAATCTTATATTATACAGGAGAAGCATCAGTCTTTCTCCTGTATATTGGAGTTTAGGAGGAAACAAGAATGGCTATCACAGCAGCAATGGTAAAAGAGTTAAGAGAAATGACCGGTGCAGGTATGATGGACTGCAAGAAGGCTCTGAACGAGACTAACGGTAATATGGACGAAGCAGTAGAATATTTAAGAAAGAATGGACAGGCTAAGGCAGAGAAGAAGGCTGGAAGAATTGCAGCAGAAGGTCTTTGCAAGGTTGTTACAGATGGCGATAAGACAGCAGCAGTTGTTGAAGTTAACTCTGAGACAGACTTCGTAGCTAAGAACGCAGAATTCCAGAACTATGTTACAGCAGTAGCTGAACAGGCTCTTGCCACTACAGCAACTGATATTGATACATTCCTTGCAGAAGCATGGAACGCAGACGCATCTAAGACTGTTAAGGATGCTTTAGTTGAGAAGATTGCAGTAATTGGCGAGAACTTATCAATCAGAAGATTTGAGAAGGTTGTTGAAGAGAATGGTTGTGTTGTAACATATACACATGGCGGTGGAAGAATCGGCGTTATCGTTGATGCAGAAACAGCAGTTGTTAACGATGCAGTTAAGGAAGCTCTTACTAATGTTGCAATGCAGATTGCTGCATTATCTCCTAAGTACATTTCTACAGAGGATGTATCTGAAGAGTATAAGGCTCATGAGAAAGAAATCCTTTTCGAGCAGATTAAGAATGATCCTAAGATGGCTGGTAAGCCTGAGAAGGTTATTGAAGGTGCTGTTAGTGGCCGTTTAAATAAGGAATTAAAGGAAGTTTGCTTACTTGAGCAGGTATATGTTAAGGCTGAAGATGGCAAGCAGTCCGTTAAGCAGTATATTGACACTGTAGCTAAGGCTAACGGAACAGATATCAAGATTAAGAAATTTGTTCGTTTTGAAACAGGCGAAGGTCTTGAGAAGAAGCATGAAGACTTTGCGGCTGAAGTTGCAGCTCAGATGAATAAATAAATATCTGCAATGATTTGAAACATAAAGAATCCTATGTACAGGTTTTATCCTTGTGCATAGGATTTTTTGCGTTATGGCATGTTTTCTATGCGTAAAAACAGATAAATTGGATAAAGAATGGAATATTTATTGACTGATAATACATGGTAACGTATAATAATTATGAATAATATTCAAAAAAATAACAAAGATTACATAAAATATATAAAACATATACAATACGTAAAAGAAAGGATAAGGAGTAACTTATGCAAAAATCAGCAGAAAACAGAGAAAATAAGAATAGTCAGGCATACAGATTGAAAAACATTGTGATGAAATCAAAAGGTATGGTGATTGTTGGAGGAATATTTCTGCTTCTTCTTTTTTCGATTATGATTATTACAAACAGAATATCATCAGAACAATTAGAGGATACCATGTATTTGAATCAGTATAGACTCGGTTCAAAAGCATTAACGGCTGCTGTGCAGGCATATTCAGTAACCGGAGATCAGCAGTACTATGATGCGTACATGAAAGAATTGAATGAAGATAAAAATCGAGATATAGCATGGGCTGGACTGGAGGAGAATGATGTTAAAGCAGAGGAATGGGATAAGTTAAACCAAATTGCAGGATTATCCAATGGTCTGGTTCCACTGGAAGAAGCTGCAATGAGTTCTGTTGCTGGTGGTGAAATGCAAAGTGCTATAGATTATGTGTTTGGCGACCAGTATGGAGAAACAATACAGCAGATTAATGCAATAACAGATGATGCTATATCAACGATTCAGACAAGAATGGAACGCAAAAAGAATATATTAGCATTCATAGAAATAGTAGCAGCTTTGTGTTTCCTTGTTTCTTTTCTGGTGCTTGTAAATCAGATATTATATACAACCAAGTTTGCATCCAAAGAGCTTTTACAGCCAATTATAAATGTGTCCGACCAAATGACACAGTTGGCAGCCGGAGATCTTCATAGTGAGTTTCATATGCAGAAAGATGATAGTGAGGTTGGAAGAATGGTAGAAGCAATTTGCTACATGAAGTCCAGCCTGACTAATATAATAGGTGAAATCACATCAATTTTAGACCAAATGGGACAGGGTAATTACCAGGTTACTATAAGACAGGAGTATGTAGGCGATTATCAGTTAATTCGGGATGCCTTCAACAGGATTACAGATGAAATGAAGCAGACAGTTACTACTATTCAGGAAGCTTCAGGAGAGATTAACTGTGGTGCAGGACAATTGGCAGATGCGGCAGATAACCTGGCAACAGCATGTACGAGCCAGGCTGGACAGGTATCGGTTGTAGCAGAGCATATAAATGAATTAAATACAATTATTGCTTCCAATAAGAAGGATGCCGAAGAAGCGGTTAAAATTTCAAATCTCTCAGCTTCTACCCTAACCGCAGGAAATGCTAAAATGGAAGAATTGAAGGATGCAATACAGGAAATCAGCAGCAGCTCAGAAAAAATAAGTTCTATCATAGGAGCAATAGAGGACATTGCAACAGAAACGAATTTATTAGCCTTAAATGCAGCAATAGAAGCGGCAAGGGCTGGAGAGGCAGGAAAAGGATTCGCTGTCGTTGCTGAACAGGTTAAGAAGCTGGCAGAAGAGTCTTCACAGGCTGTCGGAAAAACAACACAGTTAATTGAAACAACGATAGCAGCTGTACAGAATGGTACAACAATAGCAGATGAAGCAGCAGCTAACATGGAAGATGTTGTGATGAGTTCTACAGAAGTAGGAGAAAGAATCCGGAGAATTGTGGAACAGTTCGCAGGTGAGGAGAATAGTATAGGGCACATTAATGATAATATAGCAGAGATTGCTGGAATTGTTGATAATAACTCGGCAATATCGGAAGAAACAGCAGCAATCAGTGAGGAACAGAAGAGCCAGGCTGAAGCCATGGTAGAACTGATTGGAAGATTCAAAATCTAGTTTGCTTGCATTTTTACAGAGTGTCTGTTATTCTGAATAGAAGAATGACAGCATGGGAGTAAATATGTATATAGGCAGACACTGGAAGAAGTATCTTCTGATATTTTCATTGATTATAGTTTTGATAAGTATAGATTGCAGAACAAGACTTGAGCAGAACACTCAGGTCTTGTTTTGTTTTCACAAAGCAGAGAATGTCAGAATGATAAATGATGACTGCGTTAATCAGCTTTCAAAAATTGAACATGACAATGCTTTTTTGGCGACAGAACAATTGATACAGCAGGAACATTTTTTCAGGCTGATCAGAAACAGTTATAGAAGTGTGGTGTCAGGTAAAAGCAGTCTTTGCTTTGGCATATATATTATTGCTTTGTTAGCAGCAATATCACAGCAAAAATGCAGGCAAATACATATACATGATATATGGTATATCAGGCACAGGTATGATCATATCATTTATATTCAGGATACGGATGGACCCAAAGGAATAGCCATGCAGAATTAATCATATAATCTATGAAGAAAGGCATGGCTATATATAAATGAATATGTTTAAAAATATAATAAAAGGTATGATGATCGGGATTGCTAATATTATGCCCGGAGTCAGTGGCGGCACATTAGCGGTTTCAATGGGGATTTATGACAAGCTTATACATTGTATTACACATATTTTGTCAGAATTCAAAGAAAGCATGAAATTTCTTTTGCCGATATTTGCAGGAGCAGGGATTGCACTGGTGGCACTTACTTTCGTGATAGAGGCATTATTTCAATATTATCCGATACCTACGAATTTATTGTTTATTGGATTAATTGTAGGAGGATTACCACCTGTTGTTACAAAAGTAAAATCACATAAATTATCTTTTGGACATATACTTGCAGGATTACTGTTTTTTGCACTGGTAGTAGGAATGGCTATGATGGGAGACAATGGAAACAGACAGGTGACATTGAATCTTGGAATCGTGCCAATGATCAAGCTGGTTCTGGTAGGAATTATTGCAGCAGCGACAATGATCATTCCTGGGGTCAGCGGTTCAATGGTTTTATTAATATTGGGCTATTATGAACCGATTATTCAACAGATCACAGCTTTTTGTACAGCAGTAATTACGTTGGATATGGCAGGGATACTTCATGGAATTGCTATTTTACTTCCTTTTGGGATTGGTGTTCTGATTGGAATATTGGGAATTGCCAAAATCATAGAGATAATTTTTGAAAAATATCCGGTCTATGCATATTGTGCAATTATCGGATTGATTGCGGCTTCTCCGATTGCCATACTTGTATGCAGTAATTTTGCGGGATTCAGTGTCAGCGTACTTTTGATAAGTATTGTCACGTTTGCAGCAGGATTTGGAATTGCAATAAAAATTGGTGATAAGTAAGAGACTTCCTCATAAAATGATGTTGGGTTCAAGGTCTTTTAAACACCTATGAGCAAGCTCATATGATTTTAGATCTTGAACCCATGGCATCATAAAATATAATCAGGGATATGAATATTTTATGATTGTCACATAAATCATAAAATGCAATTTATAATGATAAACTATGGATGTGTAAACTACATAAATTGATGTTCAATTGATACAATTTACTTATGAAGACTAAAATGTATAATGCGATGCAATAGAATTTATGCTGTTTTTGGGGAAAGTTAGAAATAAATGAAAAAAGAAACAATTTAATGTTGACATATGAAGATGGTAGTGCTATTATAGCAAATGTTGCTGGTGAACACAGCGCAAACACATAACAGATTTTAAGAATAATTTAAAATTATGTTAAGAAGTGCTTGACAAAAAACGACAGACATGATAACCTATTAAAGTTGTCACAAATGAGACAAGCAGACAGAACCTTGACAAATAAACAGTAATGCAACCCTGAAAATTCTATTGAGAAAGTTTCAGAAATGAAA
>ERZ860076.48-NODE-48-length-91112-cov-8.602205_pt1 | contig 91112 bp, 86 predicted proteins | sample MGYA00509982_ERZ860076 | MGnify/ENA primary metagenome ERZ860076 (study PRJEB30046, sample SAMN00715193) | human gut metagenome | study: EMG produced TPA metagenomics assembly of the A metagenome-wide association study of gut microbiota in type 2... | reverse complement strand
TAACATATCATATAATTCTTGTCGAAAAATGCGATGAAAAGTATATAAAAATACACAACAAATGTTTACCATAGAACAAGCGTGTGATATAATCATCTTGTAAAATAAATGCAGATATAAATGGAAGTTTAAATATATTAAGAAAATATATAAAAAAAGTAGTCCAAACCAAGAAATTGCGATGGATAGAGGTCTAGAACAACGATCGTTAAAGAAAAGAGTGGCCTAGAGATAGGTGGAAACTTAAATACAACATCTTTAAAAATACCACTAACTACAAAAAAGTAGTTAGTGGTAGAGTGACGAAGTCACTTTTGTTCTTGGACTTTTTTACAGCCCCTTTGACTTAAACTATAACATTACTCATTTTGTAAATATTTACAGTCAGAGTTGAACCATCATGTTGTGTTGTAATAAACACACTGTATGGATTATCATTTCGGAAAATAAAGTTACAATCAGGATATGATACAGTTGCATCCAGATCTTCAGGAATATATGATTGAGCAATTGCATGATGATTTCTATCAATGAAAGTAAAATCTTTATCGCAAGATATAACTGCAGCGCATAATGTTGAACTAACTTGACATATACCGCCTCCGTAACCAGTTACATACTCACTATTTACTATTTCTATTGATTCTTTGTAGCCATCATCTTTTCCACATGCACCCATATCTCTACACCAATTGAACATTGCACCAGACTCAATCATCATATTATTTAAATTGTCTGCGGCTTTTTCAAGATTATATGATCTGTTTGAAGATGAAGATGAATAATATGTTGAGTATGAACCTATAAGAGTATAATTTTTGTCATCAAAAGTTCCTTTATTAACTTTTTTGTTATATCCATCATACTCATATTTAGAAAGTTCGGTAGCAACTTCCGAAGAAATATAACAGGTGACATCGTCATGAGTTATTACATACCATCCATTTTTTGTTGTTCCAAGGACTTCAAGAGTATCATTTTTCTGATATACTGCAACTACTTCACTTTCAGTTGTTGGCATAGAACGTAAATTAGCATAATCATTACCAGATATAACAGCATATTTCACGTTATTATCTACGATTTGATAATCTTCATAAACTTCAATTTTTTTATCAGATATTGGCGAAATGTATGGTGAATAAATATATGCTTCTGATTTGTCTGAAAGTTTAATTTTGTCCCAATCTTTATTATTTGTTTTGGAAGCCTGAATAAGTGTATTTTTGTAATAGCTACAGATTATTTCTGACTTAGTGTTTGGTTCTTTACGAACATTAACTAATTCAGCTGTAACAACATAGTTATCAAATTTTTCATTTGAATTATCTTCAGTTTCTGCAACGTTTGCAGAAGATTGAGCTTGTGATGGATTATCAAAAATATTACATGCACAAATTGCAAATGAGCAAATAATTGCAATAAAAATTAAAGAAATAATCCGAAAAAAATGTTTCATTAAAATATCCTCCCAAATTTGAATTAGAATTATAAAATTATGTAACGCAATTATACACCTCTTTTTTAAAAAAGTCAATATTTTGAGTATAAACATCAAATAGAAAGATTGACTATTTTTTTTAGTATTAATGCATCTTCATTGTTTTTGTAATAATTCTTTCTTACTGATATTTCTTTAAATCCCAATTTTTTATATAAGTATATAGCAGCAAAATTTGATTTTCTTACTTCTAGAAAAACGTTATTAATTTTATGTGCTTCTGCAAAGTCAAATATATAGTCTAAAAGTAAACTTCCGATACCTTGTCTTTGATATGATGATTTTACAATTACAGATTCAATTTCTATATCAAAAATATAACTAAATGATATATATCCAACAATTTCTTCTTTGTATATAGCCATAAGACATTTAAAATTACTATTATTTAAATCATTTAAAATATTTTCTTTTGATAGAATGTGGATGTTTAAATTATTTTGAATATCAATAACATCGTCTACATTTTTAACATCAAGTGGTAAAATTTTAATTTCATTTAAATTAATTCTTTGCATTTTTCATCCTTTCAGCTTGTGATGGCCTAGCATAGGTAGCTTTTAATGTGTATGCATTAAATATATAATCATCTAAATTTGAAATATTATTCATTATATTTATGCAATCATTTGTTGAAGGATAAAAATTATATTTATCACATGTTAATTTTGCAAATTCACTTTCAAATTCATCTATACAATTACCAGAAATAATATGTGTATTTTTGTTAATGTTTACAAAATCATTAATTTTTTTTGTGGCATCATCTATATATTCATTTTGAATTTCACATAGATTTTTCATTACTAATTTTTCATTTTTTATTGATATATTATATATACAATAAAAAACTCTATCATTATTAGTTGATATTATAGATATAATATTTGTATTATTTTGAAGCCCTTTTTTTACAAATGTAGTATATGCAATAAGTTCTAATGAATTTATTGAAAATATATCTAAATTTTTAACTTGAGCTATTGCTTTTATAGTTGCAAGTCCAATACGTATGCCTGTAAAAGAACCTGGACCATTTATGCATGCAAGTTTATTTACTTCAGATATTTTTAAATTTGCATTTTGTAGTACCTTATCAATAAGTGGAAGTAGTTTTTCAGAATGTGTTATCTCATTTTCAATTTTATCTGTATATAATTCTTTTTCTTTTTTTAGTGATACACAAGCAGTTTTAGTTGTAGTATCAATTGCAAGAATATTCATTTTATCATCTCCAAATTTTTATTTTTCTTACATCTTTATCTTCTTTTTTAAATTCAATATGTATAGTATTTCTAGGAAGTATTTCTTCTATTATTTCTCCCCATTCAATAATACAAGGTCCCTTTGAAAAATAATCAGTTCCGATTGTATCTAAAAAGTTATACATATCGTTTAACCTATATACATCAAAGTGGTAAATAGGAAAGTCTGGCGTATCATATTCATTAACTATTGTAAATGTTGGACTTGATATATCATTTAAAATATTAAAATACTTTCCAATTCCTTTTACTAAAACTGTTTTACCAGAACCAAGTTCACCACTTAGTGTAATAATTGTTGAAGAATTCATATATTTAGCTAGTATATAGCCTAGCATTAGAGTATCATTTTCAGAATTAGAGTTAAATGTATACATAAACTTAGATTTTTTATCTTCTAATATTTTTTGTATAACATTTTCAATATTTTCTTGTGTTAAGTTTTCCAAATTAATCACCATATAAATTATATCAAAATATATGTAAAATAGCAATGTTATAAAAAAGAATATAGCTAAAAATTAATCAAAAATATAAATCTAATTTTATTAGCAATATAATATACATAACGAATTTAATATTTGGCTCATTAATAATTTCCTAAATGTACATTATACCAATTTTCTCATATAATTATTTAATTTCTAAATTTTCACTAGTCCAAATTGTAACATATAAAAATAATTTAATTATATTTTATATATTGAAAAAAGTTTTTGCCTCTGTTATACTATAAATGTAGTTATATATAAAGAGGAGGATATATATGAAAATAGGAATAGGAGAAAATTTTACAAAACTAACTCAAAAAAAGGGTATATCACTAATAGTGTTAATTGTAACAATAATAGTGATAATAATACTTGCAGCAGCGGTAATACTTACAATAACAAAAAATAATCCAGTAGATAGTGCAAAAGAGGCGACATTTAAAGAAGATGTAAAAGCATTCCAAGATGATTTAGCACTTACAGTAGCAAAAGAATATACTGATAAGCAAGGTCAAAGGGACCAGAAAATATCAACATCAGATTATGGCAAAATAAAAGAATATATACCAAGCTTTACAGAAAAGTACAAAGGTAAATTTATAATACAAGATGATCAACTTGTAGGAACGGATAGTTTAAGTGAAAAAGAAAAAACATGGGCAAATGATCTAAACATCTCAACATCAGGTAAAGTTGCATTTGATGCAACAAAGTGGGATAACAATGCAACAGATGAAAATTGCTTTTTATGGGCAGAAGATGGAACAACTATAACTGGACTTGATGAAACAAAATTAGCTGGAAAAACTAAAATAAGGATACCATCTAGGTGTACAGCTATAAGATCTGATTATGCATTTTTAGGAACTGAAAGTTATAGAAGTTTTATAGGTGGAATAGAAGAAGTAGAAATTCCAGATACTGTTACAGAAATTGGAAGTTATGCTTTTCATAATTTCTTAGAACTAAAAAAAATAAATATACCTAATAGTGTTACTAGAATTGGACAAGATGCTTTTTATTATTGTATTAATTTAACAAGTATAACAATACCAAATAGTGTAACAAGTATAGGTAGTAGCGCTTTTACTTGGTGTAGTAGTTTAACAAGTATAGCAATACCAGAAAGTGTAACAAGTATAGGAAGTTATGCTTTTAGTTGGTGTAGCAGTTTAACAAGTATAACAATACCAGAAAGCGTAACAAGTATAGGAATTATGACTTTTTCTGAATGTAGTAGCTTAACAAATATAAATGTTTCAGATAATAACAAAAATTATAGCTCTATAGATGGAGTACTATTTAATAAAGATAAAACAGTAATAATTCAATATCCAATCAAAAAGTATGGTACAAGTTATGCAATACCAAATAGTGTAACAAGTATAGGAGAATTTGCTTTTGATAGTTGTAGTAGTTTAACAAATATAACAATACCAGAAAGTGTAACAAGTATAGGATATAAGGCTATTACTGGTTGTAGCAGTTTAACAAATATAACATATAATGGTACACAATCACAATGGAATAAAATAAGTAAGGAGTCATTGTGGAAATATAATAGTGCAATTAAAACAATAACATGCACAGATGGAGTAATACAGATTAATTAGGTTAAAATATATAATATAAGAAATTAGGTCTATTTAGCAGATTTAATTTCTTTTTTTGTATATTTTAATGAGATATAAAAAGGGGAGTTAAATTAATTTTTGTAATTTAGTTATAAAAATGTATTGTAATTTATAAAAAAGATAATATAATACACTTAAAATATGGGAGACAAATTATGAAAGAAAAAAATAAAAAGTTATGGCTAGAGCTATATAGTATTGTGGATAAAATTTTAAAACTTGAACCTTGGCAGAAACTTACTGATAATAATTTATTGATGTATATAAGTAATAAAAAAATGATGTATATTATTTTGCTACAATGGGTGGTTTAGATTTATACAAAGGTATTATAGTATTTGATTCTAAAGAAGTAGGGAGATATTTGAAATTTTCAAATAATGATTACCATTTAAGAACATTAAGAAATTATCAAGAATGAATTCTATGTAATTTTTGTAGAAGAGATAATATAAGTAATGAAAATAAAAAATTATAAAGGAATTAGGGCTTAAATTTAGAGGAACGTGGATTGCTTTTGAAAAATTTGAAAAGGACTATGAAGTATATAGTTTAGATATAGAGCAAGTTAAAATAGCAATTGATGCGTTTACTAGTTACTATGAAATGGTAAGAAATATAATAGAAAATGATATTAAAATTGATTTTGAAGCTGGAAAGACGCTTTTAAGAATTTTTGATAAAGAAAATCAATGTTTTATTCATAATGTTACAGATATATTTTTTCCAGATAGTGAATTTAATGTTATACAGATATCTGATCATTTAAAAAATCAGCTAAAAGAAATTCCAAAAACTGAACTATCAATTGAATATGAATTTTTAAATTATTTACCTATTAAGCTTAAAGAGCTTAAAGAAAAAGATGGCAAGATAAAATTCCCAAGGATGCGTATTTTAGCAGATAGGAAATCAGGCTATATATTGATGCATGATTTGATAAAAGATAGCGATTACAAAGATGAAGCTGATTATGTTTTTGAGAGTTTGGATAAGTTGATTGAATTTATAACAAAATATGGTAGACCTAAGAAATTTACGTAAGAGATAAGAAAACAAAAGCTTTATTAAGTGACCTAGAAAGTGGAATTGATAAAAAAATGAAATTAAGTTCAAGGCTAGACGCTATTGACGGGGCATATGATCTTTTTGATATTGTGTAAAATTTTGGTAAGTATAAAATTTACCAAAATTTTTTCTTTAAATAACATATAAATATATTGAAAAATGTAATAATAAAATATATAATTGTATGTGTAAAAAGTATATAGATATAATTAAAAGGTGATAAATTATGGGTGATAATATGAAATCAAAACAGGGAATTTCTTTAATAGTTTTAATTGTAACAATAATTGTAATGCTTATTCTTCTTTCAATAATTATAGTTAGTGTAAATAATGTATCTGGAAATTCTAAGCTTGCAGCATTTGCAACAGATCTTTCTTCTGTTGAAGACTTGACTTCATCATATTACATGAAAAACAACAGCTTCCCTATAAAAGTTGAAGATTCTAAAAAAGAAGAAGATATGGTTATGAATCAAGGAGAATTGCTTTCAAGAGTTGGGAAAGAAAACAAGGATAAATTTATAGATGAATTAAAATTAAATAATGATTATAATGATGAAAATGATAATTTAGGGGAATATTATCCAATTGATTTAAAGAAACTAGAAATTGAATCTACAAGTAGAGGTACAGAAGAAAAAGGTAATCTAAAGGATATATATGTTGTATCATATCCATCTATGAATGTATATTATCTTGCTGGAATAAAGGTTAAAAATGAAAAATATTTTTCACTTTCTTCAAAGCTAACAAATAAAGTAAAGTTAAATGATAATATGAGCTATCAAAGTGATAGTAGTACTTCTGTTCAAAGTATTGATGGAATTACTGTAAAAAAAATAACAAAAGGTTGGGCTAATAATATTGGTATTTATGTGCAAGCAAATTTAAAATCAGGTGAACAGATATATTTAGAAGCAACAAATGTTTCAAAAAAGAAATTAGTTACAAATGAAGGAAACAATGAATTTAGTTTTGACGATTTGAGTCAGTTAAATGGTTTTACACAAGAGGAGAGCAATGCCTTCAAATCTTCTGAGCAAAAAAGCAAAAAAATAACATTTATAAAACAAAAGGATGGAAATTTGTTAGGTAAAATAGATGTTGATATGTCAAATTATGAAACTACCTTACCAAGCTATATAATTGATTCATCAAATTTTTTGTATAAAGATGATTATAACATGGTCCCTATAAATGTTTCAGATGCAGATAGTGGTATAAAAGAAGTAAGATACGAATATTTATCAAAATATGATGGAAATGGTAATTTACAAAATTATTATCCAAATATAAACGAATATGATATTGACTATTTAAAGAGTAAGGGAAGAAGAGCTGTTGCTGATAAAAATGGAAATATTACTTTAAAAATAGATAAAGATATTCAAGGAATACAGTTAATTGTTATAGATAAAGCTGGAAATGTGTTATCTAAAAATGAAAATGGTACACTTTTAAAAATTGGTTTGTATAATGAAGATAATAATATGTACATTGGAATGGATGTAAGAGAAAACACCAAAAGTTTACTGTTATATAACTTAGTTTTTGTAAATAAAAAAGGAGTATCAACTTTTGAAGTAAGTACAAGTTCTGATGGCATTAACTATTCTAATGTGGCTACAACATCTGTAAATAGTTCTTCTAATGAAAAAATAAAAATAGTAGAGCAAAGACATGAAAATCCTGAAAATATAAAATATGTAAAAGTAACAGCAGTAGATAATTCTATATCTAAAAATAAATTTACTAGAATTTTTAAATTATCAAGTAATAATACTTTAGAAATAGGTAAAATAGCTAATGAAAATAAGACATTTAATCTAAAAAGTAGCGGTACATACTATAACCCTATTGTTCCAAAAGGTTTTGCACCAATTAATGTTGGAGATGCGATATGGGGGAGTGCAGATGGATGGAACAATGGACTTGTTATAAAAGATGATAATGGAAATGAATTTGTTTGGATACCTGTTGAAAGTAGTAATGATACTGAATTTAATTCTAAATTTGTCACATATCCTTGGAATTTGAGTGAAGATGAGTTTTCAAAGTATAAGGATATACAAGGTGATGAATTTAATTTAATGAAAGAAAGTGTTAGAAAAAATGGAGGTTTCTATATTGCAAGATATGAGGCAGGTTTACCTAATGGAGCAGATAAAACAAAAGTAGATGGAAGTGTTTTACCTGTGTCTAAGGGGAATAATACTGTATGGAATATGCCAGATATAAATAATGTAAAAAAACTTTCAAGAGCTATGTACGTAAATACAAGTAAAATTTCTGAATATGGCTTACCTTCAGATTTATCAAATAATACAGGGGTAATTTCTACTTTAATATATGGAATACAGTGGGATCTTGCACTTAAATTTATAGAAAAAAATTATCCAGAATATATTCAAAATTCATATGAATATGGTAATGTGGATACTAAGACTTTAAATAAAACAGGAATAAATAGTAAGTATTGTAAAAAAAATATTTTTGATCTGTCTGGTAATTACGAAGAAAGTACAATGGAAAAATATGCTGATAGTGATGGAGTAGTTACAAGAGGAAACTCAGCATACACATTAAAGAATGATGCATCAGTTTCTTCACGTAACAAAATAAGTAATAATCTTGGCTTTTCATATAGTTTTAGGGTAGCATTATACATTAATAATTAAAATATAATAGGAGAAGTTTATGTGGACAGAAAAACAAAAAGAAGCAATTGATAAAAGAAATAGTAATATATTAGTATCAGCATCTGCTGGGAGTGGAAAAACAGCAGTACTAGTTGAAAGAGTTATTAATCGTGTCATAGATGATAATGTGGATATTAATAAACTACTAATTGTAACATTTACGAATGCTTCTGCAAGTGAGTTAAAAGAAAGACTTTTAAAAAGAATATATGAGGCATTAGACAAAGATAAGTCTAATGCCTTTTTAAAAAGACAAATACAAAATATAAATATAGCAAATATAGAAACAATACATTCATTTTGTTTAAAATTAATACGTTCAAATTTTGATGTATTAGAGATTGATCCAAATATAAAAATAGTGGATGAATCATATTCTAATGTTTTAAAAATTAAGGCTATAAATAATGTATTAGAAAAGTTATACATTAAAGCAAATAAAGATAATTTTGAGAAAGAAAAATTATATAAATTTCTTGAATTATTTTCATCAAAGGATGATAAACTAACAGAATATATTTTAAAAATATATTCATACATTAATAGCTTTTCCTATCCTTTTGATACGTTAAAAAGTAATATTGAAAAATACAATCAAAATTTAGATAATATAGACTTAGTAAAAACTGACTTTGGAAAAGAAATTTATGATGATGTTATCTCATCTTTAAATTTACTCCTTTTAGAAGGAAATAATAAATTAAAATTAATTGAAGCTAAAGAGGATTTTGTAAAGATATATGAAATATTAGATTCAGAAGTTACATATATAAAATCTATATTAGATAATGCAGACTCTTGGGACAAGTTATACACTATGCTTAATAATTTTTCCTTTTCTAGAATGAGTGCGTACAAAGGAGAAGATATTGATTTAAAAGAGGATGTGTTATATTTTAGAAATAAAATATTAAAAAAAGAAATAGAAGATTTGAAAAAGCAAGTATATGAAACTAGTAGTAATATTTTAAATGATAATAAAATAGCTTATGAATATGTTAGTTACATGTATGATATAATATTTGAATTTGATAAAAAATATAGTAAATTAAAACAAGATGATGCTTTAATAGACTTTAATGATATTGAGCATTTAGCTCTAAAATTACTTGTAAAAAAAGATGAAAATGGTAATTATGAACTTACAGAAATAGCAAAACAAAAAAGAAGTGAATTTGAAGAGATATATACTGACGAATACCAAGACACAAGTATGGTTCAAGAAACTATTTTACAGGCTATTTCAAATAGTAATAATAGATTTATGGTAGGTGATGTAAAACAAAGTATATATAAATTTAGACAAGCAATGCCAGAGATTTTCAATGAAAAATACAAAAATTATGAAGTAAATAATGCTGATAGTAAAGGCAGTGTAAAAATTTTACTAAATAAAAACTTTAGAAGTAGAAAACAAGTAATAGATAGCATAAATAAAATATTTGAAAAGATAATGAGTGATAAGGTAGGAAATTGTAATTATTCTGAAAGTGAAAAATTAGAGTTTGGAGCAACTTTATATGAGGAAGACAAATCTTTAGACTATAGAGCAAAAATTAATGTAATAGATTTAAAAGATGAAGAAGAAAGTAACAAAGAAAATAATGATGGTGATGCGTATTTATCTGAACTTAAAAACTTTGAAATAGAAGCTAGAATGGTTTTAGGAGAAATAAAAAATATTGTAGGAAAATTTAATGTTTATGATGTAAAAGAAAAGAAGTTTCATAAAGCAAGATATAAAGATATAGTTATTCTTTTAAGAAGCATTAAAGATAAGGGAATGATACTAGAAAATGTATTAAAAGAAAATGGAATACCTGTATTTTGTGATGTTAGCTCTAGTATATTTGAAAGCGATGAGATAAAACTTGTTTTATCTTTACTTAAGGTAATTGATAATCCTATCCAAGATGTGTATATGGTAAGTGTTATGTATAGTATAATTGGTAATTTTACTTTAGATGAAATGCTTGTAATTAAATCACTTGCTAATAATACATGTATGTATAATTCTCTTTATATCTCAAGAGATATATTAAAAGATAAGTTAAAAAATACAAACATAGAAGTTGATAATAAAATACTATTGCAAAAAATTGAATATTTTATAACATTCTTAGAAGAATACATAAATATAAAAAAAATATATTCCGTATCAAAAATCATTTTAAAATTGTATAAAGAAACAAATATATATAATGAATACTTACTTGAAAAAGATACAGCTAAAATGAAAAAAGCCAATCTTAACTATTTAGTAGACATAGCTATAAATTATGAAAATAATTTTGATGGTAGTTTATCTACATATTTAAAATATGTAGAAAGCTTAAAAGATAAAGTAGATAGTGGTAGTGCTACAGCAAAAATAATTTCTGAAAATGAAGATGTAGTAAGAATAATGACAATACACAAATCAAAGGGCCTTGAGTTTCCTGTTGTTATGTTATGTGATACAACAAGAAAATATAATATAAGGGATACATCAGATACTATAGTTATGGAAAGTAGTCTTGGAATAGGAGTAAATGTTGTAAAAGAGGATTTAAATATAACATATCCATCTGTTATAAAACAAGCTATAAAAAATAAAATAGTAAAGGATAGCAAATCTGAAGAATTAAGAATGCTTTACGTTGCACTTACTCGTGCTAAAGAAAAACTTATAATATTTGGTACATTGAATGATTACGAAAAGTTTATTCAAAATCAAAAAATAAGTATAGAAAATGGTAAGGTAAATTACAAAATTGTAGAAAAAAATAGTGATTATTTTTCAAATATTTTACTTGCTATTTCAACTCTTAATGATAGTGAAAAAAATGAGTATTTTGATGTAAATATACTAAATAAAAGCAAAGTAATAGAAAGTATAAAATTAAAAGATAAAAATGAAAGAGATACTAAAAATTTAAGCTTAAAAATGAATATAGAAAATTTTTTAAATGGAAAAGATGTTGATAATGTAAAAGTAAAGGAACTATCATCTATTATAGAAAATAATCTTGATTTTAAATATAAATATTTAGATGATGTTAATTTACAATCAAGAGTTAGTGTAAGTGAGTTAAAAAGAAAAGAAAATAATATAGATGTTGAGGAATACTCATTTGAAATTCCAGAATGTATAAATGAAAATAAAATACAAAGTGGAGCAAATTATGGTACAACAATGCATAAAATGCTTATGTATATTGATTATAATAAAATTAGTACTAAAGAGGATTTACAAAAATATATTGAAAATTTAATTTTTGATAATGTAGTAAAAAAAGAAAGTATAACTTCTGATATGATTAGAAAAATATATAAATTTTTAAATTCTAAAATTGGTAAAGAATTAAAAGAATGTAAAAAAATAAATAAAGAAAAGGAGTTTATACTTGTAGATAGTAAAATTTCAAATAGTCAAATACAAGGTATTATAGATTTATATTATATAAATCAAAATGGAAATATTACACTTGTTGATTTTAAAACAGACAATTTGGAAGAAGAGGAAATGTTTATACAAAAATATAATATACAACTTGATATATATAAGAGAGCTCTTGAAAAATTGACAGGAATTAGTGTTGAAAAAACATATATATATTCATTTAAATTAGGAAAGGAAATAGAGATAAAATATGAGTGATTATAATAATAAAGATTTGATTCATATAAAAAATGGAAATTTTGAATGCCTAAAATTTAGAATATTAGAAAAATATAGTGATAAAATAACTCATATGATAACATTAAGACATGGTGGAGTAAGTAATGGAGTATATAGTAGTTTAAATATTAGAACTGTTGGTAAAGATAATATAAAAAACGTATATAAAAATTTAGATATAATGTGTAAAAATATGAAAATAAAAAGAGATGATGTGTATAAAGCAAAGCAAAATCACACTGATAATATTTTAATTTTAGATAATGATAATAAAAAAGAGTATAATTTTAATAATTTATCAGAGGAGTGTTATGATGGCTATATAACAAATAAGAGTAATATAAATACTCTAGTAACTACTGCTGACTGTAATCCAATAATTATATATGACCCTGTAAATAATATATTTGCAAATGTTCATAGTGGATGGAAGGGAACATTAAAAAGAATATCCAAAAAGGCTGCAGTGATTATGCATGATAAATTTAATTCTAAATTTGAAGATATGATTGTATGTATTGGACCTTCAATTAGAAAATGTTGCTTTACAAGCTTAGAAGATGAATTCAAAGATAAATTTGTAGAGGTATTTCATAATGAAGATGAATATATAACAAAAGATAAAGATGGAAAATACCATTTTGATCTTATATATGTAATTAAAAATGATTTAGAAAAGCTTGGAATAAAAGAGGAAAATATAAAAGTGGCAAATATATGTACATGTTGCAATGAAGAAGATTTTTATTCCTTTAGGAAAGCTACAATGAGAAATGATGATGATTACGCAACATTTGCTACTATTGTTGGATTAATTTAAAAGTTGCACAGCAAAGCAATTAAAAGTTGCACAATGAAATAGTTAAAAATTGCACAACAAAATGATAAAAAAGTGCACAATGTGTTGAAAAAATCTAAAAAATATGTTAATCTATATATAGAGGTGATAAAATGCCATTAACAAAAGCAGGCTACAAAAAGAGATTAGTTGATAAAGAAATAGAAGAAAATTTGAAAATTTTTGGTGCATTAAGTATTGAAGGACCTAAATGGTGTGGAAAAACGTGGACAGCGCTTAATCATTCAAATAGCGTAGCCTTTTTAAATAATACAGAGGATAATTTTAGAGAAAAACACTTAGCTGAAATGGACGTAAACTTAGTATTAAATAAGGAATTTCCTGAAACGATTGATGAGTGGCAGGAAGTACCTTCAATTTGGGATGCAGTTAGATTTAAGTGTGATCAAGATAAAAATAAAGGAAAATATATTTTGACAGGTTCAGCTACTCCTGTAACAGATAAAATACACCATTCAGGTGCTGGAAGAATATGCAAAATAAAAATGTATACTATGTCATTATATGAATCTGGGGAATCTAGTGGTGATGTTTCACTTTTAGAGTTATTTAAGGGGAAATTTACGAATAAATTAGTTGAAAAAACAGAATTTAATAAATTAGCTGATCTGATTGTTAGAGGAGGATGGCCTGAGGTTATCGATCTGGATACAAAATCTGCTATGAAAGTAACAAGAAGTTATATTGATGCAGTATTAGATAAGGATATTATTGAAATTGATAATATAAAAAGAGATAAAAATAAAATGGAAATGTTACTTAGATCTCTTGCAAGAAATGAAAGTTCTATTTCAAGTAACAGTGTTCTTGTTAAAGATATATGTGAGTCTTCGGATGAAAATGAATTAATGATTAGTAGAAACACTGTATCTGATTATTTAAATGTCTTAAATAGATTACACTTGATTGAAAATCAAGACTCATTTATGTATAAAATTCGTTCAAGATCAAATGTTGGAAAAAATCCTAAAAGGCATTTTACTGATCCATCTTTAGGATGTGCAGCACTTAATATAACACCTGAAAAACTAATGAACGATTTAAATACGTTTGGGTTATATTTTGAAGCGTTATGTGAGAGGGATTTGAGGATATATGCTCAAAATATAGGAGCAAAATTATATCATTATAGAGATAATGTTTCTGGATTGGAAGTAGATTCAATAATTGAATTATCTGATGGTGAATACGGTGCTATAGAAATAAAACTAGGCTCAAATATGGAAGAGGAAGCAGCAGATAATTTGAAGAAATTTTATAACTTAGCTGAAGTAAAACCTAAATTTATGTGTATTATTTGTGGGTTATATAATGCTGTTGTAAAAAGAAAAGATGGAATTTACGTTTTACCTATTACAGCATTAAAACCATAAAAAATATAAAATAATACTATTTACAAAACTAGACAGGAAATTAGACTGTCTAGTTATTTTTTTTTGCTAAAAAAATGATATAATTATACATATGGCAAAGATAATAAAATATATAAAAAATCATAAAATAATAACAGTAATTTTTAGCATATTACTTATTTTATTTAGTGTAATTTTTAAAGTATATAAATTTAATTATAAATACAAAATTACAGAAAATACTAGTAGAATTGAAGTGGTTGTAAAAGAAATAAATAGTGTAAGTGAAGATAAGATATCATATTTAGTAGGATATAATCGGTGATAAATTTTTACTAAATATTTACAAAAATAAATATTCAAAATCAGATATAAATCAAAATTTAAGCAAGTATGCAGAGTATAAATATGGAGATAAATTAAGCTTAAGAGGAAAAATAAGTATTCCAGAAAAACTAGGAAATCCTTATGAATTTGATTATAAAAAATATTTAAACTCAAAAAATATTATAGGAACAATAACTACCTATGATGTAAAATTGTGCGATGTTAAAACGGCAAATATATTTGTAAAAATAATATTAAATTTTAAAGATAGAATATCAAATAATTTAGAAAGGGTAATGCCTAAAAGAGAATATAACTTATTTAAAAGTATGTTATACTCAGATGATAAATTCTTAGATGAGGATATTAAAGAAAATTTTGAAAAAAGTGGACTTAGTCACCTTTTGGCAGTATCTGGTTCTAATATAGCGATACTCATGTTTGTTGTAGCATATATTGTAAAAAAACTAAATAAACAAACTTCAGTGATTTTTTGTATCATTGTAACCTTTGTGTTTTGTGTATTTTGTTCATTTGAACTTTCAATTGTAAGAGCAAGTCTTTTTTTGGTAATAACTAATATTTCAAAAAAACATGAAAAGAACATTAATACATATTTTAAAATTTTTCTTTCTTTTTATTTTATACTAATATATAACCCTTTTTGTATATTTAACATTGGACTTTTAATGTCATACATATCAGTAATTTCAATAGTTATGTTTCAAACTCAAATCTTAAGTTTTATTGATAATAGAGTAAAAAAATTACTAAGAATACAATATACAAAACCACATAAATTAAAAAAATTAGTATATAACATTTTTTGCTTTTTTACATATCCATTTTCTATTACTTTAGCAGTGCAGTTTTTACTTTTTCCAATTCAAATATATTTTTTCAATTCATTTTATATTTCAAGTTTTATTTCAAATATAATAATTTCATATATAGATAATATATTTGGAATAATGGGCTTTTTAACTATTCTTTTGTCATTTATTCCATATGTATTTGAAATTTTGGCAAATACAACATTCATTATTCTTAGAGTCATTATTTATATTTCTAGTTTCGTTGCTTGCTTTTCAGAATTTAATATAAAACTTGCATCCCCAGATATCATAACCATAATTTTATACTATTTTCTAGTTTTAAGCATTAATTATAGCAAATATTTAAGTCTAGTTTTTAAGATAAAATTTAGAAAAATTATATCTAACATTTTAAGTTTTGGTTATATTTTAGTAATTTTATATATTCAAATATTTTATGTATATACTAATTATTATTCAAATTATGCTATATATTTTAATGTCGAACAGGGAAATATGGCATTTATTAGGTATAAAGGTACAAATATTGTAGTTGACATGGGATCTACCAAGGAAAATTTAGTTTCAAGTATTCTTTTAAATTATTTAAAAAAGAAAAATATTACAAAAATAGATGCAGTACTTCTTACACATTTTCATACAGATCATATAAATGGTTTAAGTGAAGAGTTATTAAGCAGCATTGATGTTTCAAAGGTAATATATTCGGTTCCAAAGGAAGAACAAAAAGAGTATTATGAATTTATAAAATTATTGAATAAAAATAATGTTGCAAAAGTTGAAGTTACAAGAAATGATGAAATAATTTTAGGAAAAATAAAAATTAAAATATTAAGTCCAGATATAAATATAAAAATTAAAGATGAAGATGTAGCAAATGCAAATAGCATTGTTGCAACTGTTATAACTGGAAACAAAAATTTAATGTTTATGGGAGATGCTACTAAAAGAACAGAGGAAAACATTTTAAAAAATATTAAATTATTACCAGATAAAATTGATGTATATCAGGTTGGACATCATGGCTCAAAAACTTCAAGTAGTGATAAATTTATTGAAAATCTAAATATAAAAGTAGGAGTAATATCATCTAAGAAAAAAGTATACAATCATCCGTCAGAAGATACACTAAAAACATTCAAAAATCATAATATACAAATAAAAATAACTGAAAAAAATGGGGCATATAAAATTAAAATTTAAAATTGGTATAAATTTCTATTTTTTACAGATTATAATAAAAAGGTGATGATATGAAAAAAAATATTTTGTATAGATTTTTAGTGTTTATTGTATTTGTATTTTGTTTAAGTTTTGGAATATATGTAGGTTTTAAGTATACGAAAAATGATGAGAATCTAACTGATTATACAGAAACTACAGCAGAGGAAGAGGAAATAAAAAATGACGATACAACACCAGTAAGCACTAAGACATATGATATTGAAGTTATATATAAAGATGAGTATATAAAGTGTGGTCATGTTATTGAAAATAAAAATACTATATATGGAACAACAATAGAGAAGGTAAAAGATGAAGAAAATAATAAACAAAAGGATAATGGAAATATATATGAAATAGAAGAAGAAAGTAATGAGAAGATTGTATATTCTAGAAAGATAGAACAAAATTGCCCAAATCATTTTTTAGTAAAATTAGAAGATGATGAAATTGTAATATCTAATATAGTAGATGAAAGTGCAACAATGGTATATAAAAAAATAAAAGTTGATTCGGAAACATTAAATCCAGAAATGTTAGAGGAATTAAATCAAGGAATAAAGGCTAATAGTAAAGAGGAACTAAATTTAATTATTGAGGATATTGAAAGTTGATATTGACAGGTGTTCAAAAAAATGGTATAATATTATCGTTAGTTAATAGAAACCATAATTATAAATTAAGAAGGGGAGTTAAAATTATGTTATTTTTTCAGTTAGTTCGTCCGTCAGATGATTTTATCACAGTACCAAATGAACTTGTACTTGCTGATACCAGCACGAAACGGATTGTAAAATCTATTTCTTTTATAGGTGCGGTAATTGAAATTTGCTATAAGAAAGTAAGAAGACTTTATCCTTATGGAAATAGTTTTTCTACAGACAGCGCATCAATTATTGAGCTTAATGAGCCGATTTATCATTTTGGCAAGAAATTTTACAAATACACAGATGATAAGTTCAAGGAGATAAAGGGCTTTGAGGGCAAAATAAAAGAAAAAAAAGAACTTGAAGTTCAAAAGGGTTGCAAGTACAGAATTTTTGAGATACAGACAAATTCAGAAATGATTTACATGGTTGAACCCAAATAATCAAAATGACACCAATTAATTTGGTGTCATTTCTCTTATTACTATGATATAACAACTTTATTATCCTTAATATCTATAGTATATTTTTTATTTTCCTTAATTTCACCTTTTATAAGCTTAATTGCAATTTCATCTTCAATATATTTTTGAATTGCTCTTTTTAAAGGTCTTGCTCCAAATTTATCGTTATATCCTTGTTTAGCAATAAATTTAGTTACATTTTCTGTGTAATCAAATAAAATTTTTCTTTTTTTAGTTTCTTCTTGTAATTCTTTTAATAGAATATTAGAAATTATTAGTATATTATCAAAAGATAATTTGTTAAATACAATTGTATCATCAATTCTATTTAAAAATTCAGGTGAGAAAAATTCTTTTAATGCAGAATTTGCATTATTTTTTAACATATCATCTGCAATATTTAAATTTGCAAATCCAAACCCTTCGTTTTTAAAATTAGTACCAAGATTTGATGTTAAAATAATAATAGTATGTTTAAAGGAAACACTTCTACCTTGTGAATCTGTAAGTTTTCCGTCATCAAGTATTTGAAGTAGAAGATTATATACACTATGATGAGCTTTTTCAACTTCATCAAATAAAACAATACTATATGGATTTCTTCTTACTTTTTCTGTAAGTCTACCAGCTTCATCATAACCAACATATCCAGGTGGAGAACCAATAAGTTTTGAAACACTGTGTTCTTCCATATATTCAGACATGTCAAGCTTTATAACAGCTTCTTCATTATCAAATAATTCATAAGCCAAAGCTTTAACCAAGGCAGTTTTACCAACACCTGTAGGTCCAACAAATATAAAAGATGGGGGACGTTCAGTTGTACGAATATTTGCCCTTTTTCTTAAAATAGCATTTGATAATGCTTCAATTGCAGCGTCTTGGCCAATTATTTTTTTACTCAAATTCGATTTTAAATTTAAAAGTTTTTCTGTTTCTGCAGTCTTAATTCTTGAAACAGGTATTTTTGTCCAAAGCTCAATTACATCAGCTAGATTATCAAAACTTACAATTCTTGGCTTTAGTTTTTTTTGTAATTTTTCGAGTTCACTTTGAAGTTTGCATTTATTTGCTTTTAATTTAGCTGCTTTTTCAAAAGAGGACATATCCGTTTCGTCATTTTTATCATTTTCCTTTGTACTATCTAAAATATCTTCTAGTTCTTGTTCCTCTTCTTCAATATTAGAGATTTCATTTTCAATTTTTTCTATTTTTGCTAAAGTTATATCATCAAGATTTACTCTTGCACAAGCCTCATCAAGTAAGTCAATAGCTTTATCTGGTAGAAACCTATCATGTATGTACTTATCTGATAGTTCAACAACACTCTTTAGCACATCATCTGGAATTACTACTTTATGAAAACTTTCATAATATTCTTTAGTACCTTTTAAAATATTAAAACATTCTTCAGGAGTTGGTTCATCAACAAGTATTGGTTGAAAACGTCTTTCTAAAGCACTATCTTTTTCAATGTATTGTCTATATTCTTTTAAAGTTGTTGCACCAATAAGTTGAACAGTACCATTAGCAAGAGCAGGTTTTAACATATTTGCCGCATTCATTGAGTTGTCATGTTCAAGTCCACCAACAATATTGTGTACCTCATCAATAGCAAGTATGATGTTACCAAGTGATTTACATTCATCAATCATACCCTTAATTCTTGATTCAAATTGACCTCTAAATTGTGTGCCAGCTACAAGAGAAGTCATATCTACAAGGTATACTTCTTTATTTATTAGTTTACCTGGAACTTCACCTTTTGCAATTGCAATAGCAAGTGCATTTACAATAGCAGTTTTACCAACACCAGGTTCACCAATTAAAGCAGGATTATTTTTACTTCTTCTATTTAGAATTTGTATCATTCTTTGAAGTTCTTTTTCTCTGCCTATAACCTTGTCTAATTTACCATTTCTTGCTTTATCTGTTAAATTTTCACCAAATGTATCTAAATATTTAGTCTTTTTATTTTTCTTTTTTTTCTTTTCTTTGTCTTTATTATTATTTTTTTCACTATTTAAATTATTTGAGTTATCCTCTTTTTTATTACTAAAAGGTGAAATATTAAACATATTAGAAAGGTTAAAAAAGTTTCCTTTTTTTTCATTATCTCCATCATCATCTTCACTTTGATCATTTAAAGCTTCATCAATTGGGAAACCATCCATTCCACCCATATTATTAAACATGTCACTAAATTGATTTGACATTTCTTCCATTTCTTCTTCTGACATGTTTGAAATTTCTTTTACAATATTAGATAAAGGGTCAATTCCTTGCTTTTTTGCACATTCAAGACATAATCCTTTAACTTTACCTGTAGATTTACCTTCTTTATCTAAACTATTTATAAAAACTACTGCCATATTTTTTTTACATACTGAACATAGCATAAAATTAATCTCCTCCTAATTTATTATATATGCAATACTTTTAGTATTAACATATAACACGTGAAAGTATATCATATTTTATCAGTCATTACAACATTTTTGGCTTAATTTTGTATATATGTTATTAAAGAAATGGTTACTATTCAGCGTATACTTAACCAAAAATACAAAATCAATTTCTATAAGCAATATAACATACAAAAAAATATAAATAATCATTGAAAAAAGTTTAAATATACAATATAATAAAAATACGTATTAGTTCTATGTATAAAAGCCAAAGAAAGAGAGGAAAAAGATATATGAAAAAAGTAGAAAAAGAAAAGCCAAAAAATAATTTTACAAAACTAACTCATAAAAAAGGTATATCACTAATAGTGTTAATTGTAACTATAATAGTGATAATAATACTTGCAGCAGCAGTTATTTTAACTATAACAAAAAATAATCCAGTAAGTAGTGCAAAGGAAGCTACATTTAAGGAAGATATGACAGCTATGCAGGATGAATTATCTATGTATCTATCGAAAAAGTATACTGACAATCCGACAAGTTTTGATAAATCAAGTGTTAATTTATCAGGAGATAGTATGGTAACAGAATTACCAAGTACAAAGAAATATAAAGATAAAGTATCAGTTATAGAAGGAAATTTAGTAAAAAATAATAGTAAAGTAAATTCAGAAGAGAAAAAATGGTTTAATGAGGTGATAGGGAATACATCAAATGTAAAAGAAGAATGGCAAGATACAATAGCTAGTGTAAAAGATGGAGTACCAATTCCTATAGGATTTACATATAAAGAAGGAGCAAAAGATACAGGCCTTGTAATACAAGATGAGAAAGGTAATGAATTTGTATGGGTACCAGCAAATGAAAGCACATATGTAAAAGATACAAGTTTTCCAGATGCTGTACCAACAAGTGATGGTACATTACCAAATGGTATAACAGATGAAACGGTAGATGTAAAAAGGTATGGTGGCTTTTACATAGGAAGATTTGAAGCAGGAATACCAGATGGAGATACATCAACAAGTAATAAAACAGGAATTCCAGTAAGTAAAAAAGGTGCAACAGTTTGGATAAATATATCATATACAAATGCAAAAGCAAGTGCAGAAAATATGATAAGTAATGAATATGTGCAAACAGGCTTGCTTACAGGAAAAGCATGGGATACAACATGTCATTGGATAGAAGATAGTTTAAGTAGTATAAATAAATCAGCAAGTTTAACAGATAGTAGATATTATGGAAATTATTCTAATTCTTTAGCTCCAGCTAATGAAAATAGTGGAACAAAAAGAACAGCAGGATTTAGTGAAAATTGGAAGACTAAAAATATATATGATTTAGCAGGAAATGTATGGGAATGGACGAGCGAGGCTGAAAGTTTTGGCTATTTCATTCGTCGTGGAGGTAGCTACTATAACAACAGTCCGGTGTCTTATCGTCTTAACTATGCTAACACTGCCACTAGCTTTGATATAGGTTTTCGCCTTAGGCTATATATCAAGTAGAACTGTACACTGTCTGGTGTATTAGATTTTTGTATATACAAAAATGGAGTTTGTATATATTATGAATTTTAGAGATAAGTAATGACAATATAGGGGTTTGCCTTAGGCTCTAATACAAAAAAAGTATTAAAGAGATGGTGTATTAGACCATCATCCATCCAGTATGATAAATATATTTAAAAATGCACTTACTAGTAAAATTATATAATTTGAAAGTGAGTGCATTTTTTATGAGGAATAATGAATAATTTTTATGGGATATCTTAAGTAAAAGAGAAAAAATTTTTAAAAAGATAAATTAGTAACAATAATAATAAATTTTTAATAATGTAGTACAAATAATTATATAATATTAATTTAAAGAAGCATACTTTGTTGACATAAAATGTAAAAAGTGGTATAATATTAATGTAGGCATAAAGTTTTTATTTATTATTTGATTAAATAAGGAGGACGATTCTTAAATGAAAACTAACACTACTGTGTCTATTGGCAGAGAAATTGAGTTCTATAATTTTGTCGAGATATTGAGCGACGCTGTTATAAACTCAAGTAAGGTAAAACTAAGTGAGGACGTTATAAAAGAAATGAGGGAAAAAGCTTGTGTTACTCATCTGAATGCATCAGTTGATTCATATATTTGGAGAGCATCGACAGCGCTCAAGCCAGTTGTCATTATGTATATTGACAACAAGAGTAATGAGTTGATACAGATCAATTATAAAGGTGTTAAAAAACCTTTACCAAATAATGAATTTGTAACCAATATAAGGAGGGCAGCAGGTGAATACTGATATACTCAAATTACCAAAAGATGAACCGCTGACAGAATTTTTAAAAAATAATGTAAAGAATGGTTCATGGTGTTTTGTTCATATAGCGATATATAACAAAATAAAATATATGAACTTAAATACATCTATTAACAGCGGGACTGTAGGCTTTGATTTTGGAGGCAATACGATTATTGAATTTAATTGTATTAATTCTATTAGCCCATTATGGGTTATGTTATCAAGATGTATAGATAACAATAATGTGTGGTATTACAAACCGTTATCTCCCAAAAATATTGTCTTCATAGAAGAGGAGTAATTTATAGAGTAAATCTGAAATATTTCAGATTTACTCTTTTTTTTGAAATTACTTTAAAAAAACTTCTGTTTTTGATATAATATGTGTATGTTATGAAAAGAGTATAAAAAAGGAGTTTAATTTATGGAAAATTTAGAAAATATTGTAGAAGCGGTGCTATTTGCACTAGGAAGAGAAATATCAATAGATGAACTTTCATCAACAATTGGAGAAGAAAAAATTAAAATTGAAGATGCAATAGAAAAATTAAAAGAAAAATATAGTGGAAATTGTGGAATAACACTAGTTAAAATAAAAGAAATGTATCAACTTGTAACCAATAAAGACTATTATAAATATGTAACAAAATTTGTTGAAAATACTAAAAGGCAAAATTTATCAACTGCAGCACTTGAAGTACTAAGTATAATTGCATATAATCCTAAGATAACAAAATCAGAAATAGAAGGCATTAGAGGTGTAAATAGCGATTTTGCTGTAAGCAGACTTTTAGAATGTGGACTTGTTGAAGAGGTGGCAAGACTTAATCTTCCTGGAAGACCAGCTGCATATTCTGTTACAAATGAATTTTTAAAATCTTGCGGCATTGAAAACATAGAAGAACTTCCAAAATTTGATGAAATTAAAATAAAAGATGAGCAATTACTTGTAAATGATTTTGAAGAAAAAAATGAAGATAAATAAGGGGTAGAAAATGGCTTTAAACATTGTTTTAGGAAAACCAAAAACAGGAAAGAGTACATATATATATGAAAATATAGAAAAAGATATAAAAAATAATAAAGATGTTATTCTCTTTGTACCATCTCAAAGAAGGCAAGAAACTGAAAATAATTATATTAAATATTTAAAAAAGAGTGGAATAATAGGAGTAAATATAACTACAATAAGTGAGTATGTAAAGGAAAATATAATAAATTTAGGACTGTATAACGATGAGGGGTATGTTTCAACTAATGATAAAAAAATCATACTAGCAGATGTCATATCATCTATGCAAAATGAAATAAAAGTATTTAAAGGTGTAAGTAGAAAAGATGGCTTCCTTGATTTGATGTATATATATATTGACTTAATAAGAAAATCAGGATTTGATGTTAAAAAAATAGATGAAATTAGTATAAAAAATAATATAAATTATTTGAAATTAAAAGAAATATGCAATATATATGCTAAGTATATAAAGAAACTTGAGGAAAACTTTACAGACAATATAGATGAAATGGATATTTTTATTAACAATATATCTAAAATAAAATTAGAAAATACTTCAATATATTTTGATGCATATAACAATTTTACTAAAAAAGAATTAGAGATAGTTAAAATGTTTTTAGACATGAAATGTGATATTACAATCTCTATAACAACAGATATTACAAAGGTTGAGGATATATATGCATGTAATACAAGTGAAATATTTGAAACATCAAATATGACATATTTAAATTTACTTCAAATTGCAAATAGCATAGGTACTAAAGTACATAATAAACTAATGTATATAAAATATTTAAAACAAAAACAGGATATAAAATATTTATCAGACAATATTTTTTCCAACAAAATTGATAAAAAAATAAACTCTCAAAATGTCCATATAGGTATGTACTCAAACGCATTTTCAGAAATAGAATATATCGCAAGCTATATAAATAAAAAGGTAAGAGTTGGGTATAGATATAAAGATTTTGACATATATACAACTGATTTAGATGAATATAAGGATATTATTTCAAGAGTGTTTTTTCAAGCAAATATACCAATATATATAAATAGCAAGGAAAATATAAAATTTTCAAAATTAACTACATATATATTAAAATATCTTGATATATTAAAAAATGGAGTAAAAAAGGATACCTTAATTGATATATTAAAACTTGGATTTTGTGATGTAAGTGAAGCAGATGTATACGAGTTTGAAAATTATATGTTAGAATTTAATATAACCGATTATAACTTAACAAAAGAATTTAAGTTAAATAATACAAGGAGTAAGGAACATATATATGATATTCAAAATTTAAATAGTATACGTAGTAAATTGATTGATATATATAATACAGGTATAAAAAAGGAAGAAAGTGCCAAGTGGTATGTTGCATATATATGGGAACATTTAAATAATAGTGGTGTACTTCAAAGATATAAAGATAGTTTGTATAAACTTGAAAAAATTTCTAATGAGTTCGATATTTCAAATTTAGATAAGGAAAAACAAGTTTGGGGAAAACTATGTGAAATATTTAATTCAATATCAAAGGTATATAAAGAAAAGATGACATTTGATGTATTTATCCAAGTATTTAAACTTCAAATAAAGGATACATATGTAAAAACTTTACCACCAGTATTAGATTCTGTCAATTTATTAGATATAAACTTATCCAATGGAAAAGAATCTAAAAATGCTTTCTTTATTGGAGTAAATGAAGGAAGTTTTCCAAAAATTTCAGAAGAAGATATTTTGTTTAATGATGAACAATTAAAAGAACTACAAGAAAAAGGTCTTGAATTAAAGGAAACAACAATATCAAAGCAAAATATGGCTAAATACAATATATATAACGTTTTAAACAGTGTAACTAATGAGATTAACATTTTAATACCTATATCAGATTATTCAGGTAAATCATTAAGAATTTCAAGTATAATAAATGATATAAAAAAGATTTTGGATGTTAAAATACAAAGCAATATTCTAAGTGAATTAAATGAGACAAACATAAATTCTATTTATTCCAAAAATGAAATTTTAGAGTATATGTTAGAATTAATAAATAATGTAAAAATAGAAGATTATACTAATGAAAAAATTTCTAGTATATATGAATACATAAATAATGATATACAATATAATACCCTTTTAAATTATATAAAAAATGATGATAATTTAAATAAAAAAAATCTTGAAAAAATATATGGAGATAAGTTCGATACAAGTATATCTAAACTCGAATTATTTAAAAAGTGTCCTTTTTCATATTATATGAAGTATTTATTAAAGATTGAGCCAAGACGAGAATTTGAAATATCAAGCCTTGACGTAGGTAGTTTTATGCATGAAGTTTTAGAAGAATTTTCAAAGTATTTATTTGAAAATAATATAACATGGCAATCATTACTTTTAAATGAAGAGTGGAATGAAAAATTAGATGAAGTTATTGAAAAAAAATTAAATGCAAATCTTGGAAATAAAAAACAAAGTATAAAATATGAAATATTAAAAGAAAAATTAATAAATACTATGAAAAAAGTTGTAAAAGTAATTGCAACAAGCTTTAATCAAAGTGAATTTGTACCGTATGGATATGAAATAGAATTTAAAGAGGGAAAGTTATTTGCTCCTATAAAGATTAAAATTTCAGAAAATAAAACAATGAATATTATAGGAAAAATAGATAGGGTAGATGTTTTAAGGGCAAATGATAATATGTATGTAAGAATAATTGACTATAAATCAAGTAAAAAAGATTTAAAATTAGAAGATATTAAAGATGGAATATCACTTCAATTAATAACATATCTAGATTCTTTTATTGAAAATGTAAATAAAATAGAAAAACAAAAAGAAAATATAAATAAGGTATTACCAGCAGGCATGCTTTATTTTAATTTATCAGATAAACTTATTAATCTAAAAGATTATATAAATGATGAAGAAAAAATAAAAGATGAGACAATAAAAGCATTAAGAATGAAAGGAATATTTTTAAAAGATTTAAAAATAATAGAGAAAATGGATAAAAAACTTTCAACAGATAAAAGGTTGATAGATATATCAAAAACTACACTAACAAAAGATAATACAAACCGAGCACTAAGTGAAGATGAATATAAGAATTTATTTGTCCAAACAAAAAATATTTTAGGTGAAATTGGAAAAGAAATAATAAGTGGAGTGGTAAGGATTAGACCTAATAAAAAATGCGATTATTGTAAATATTGTAATTATTCAAGCGTATGTAGAAAACAAAGTGAAATCTAATTTATCCCTATGTTTTAAGCTTTTTGCTAAATTGTTACTATTACATTTCTATTTATAATCTTTTTTGTAACAATTTTGTTAATTTTGCTACAAATACTTGAAATTATAGAAAAAAACTGTATAATATAAGTAGTAAACTAATGAAAATAATAAATTTGTAATAGATTAGAGGGAGAGGATTAATAAATGGCTGATATAGTTGTTAGTTCCAAAAAGAAAATAAATCTCTTCGATAGAGTAATCCAAAGTGTTGTTATAGCTGTAAACATGAATAAAATGAATAGAGCTATTGATGAACATTTAGGTGTAATACGTAAAACAGAGGGAGAAGAGCAAAAGGTATATCAAGAGAATATTTTAAGGGAAATCGTTTTTGTAAAATATCAATATGATATTATGCAAAGAGAAATGTATGAATTGAAATTATCATATCCTGCTGAAATATTAGATAAAATAAATTCAACAGACAAAATCGATAGACTTGAGTTACAAAAAGCTTTTCTAGAAATGGAATATGATAGAATAACAAGAGCAAAATTTAGATCAAGAGATGATATAAAATTTGGACTTTTTTCTATTTCATCTGCAATAGATGATGTTAAGCAAAATATAAAGGATGAAGGAAAATCACAAAGATATAACAAGGTTATAAAATCTGCAGAAGAAATTGATGCTAAAATTGAAACTGATGAATATACTGATGAATTGTATAAAAATCTATTTTCAAGTATAGATGATTATGTAAGTTATATTAATGATAATTATGATATATCAAAACTTCCATCTGATGAAAGAGAATTAATTGAATATGTTATTGAAACAATGATAAAAGGAATTGAATCAGATATTGATAGATATATGTATGAATATAACTTGATAATAAACATATGTAAGAACTCATATAGATATTTTAAAATTATAGACAAGATATTTGAAAAATTACAGAAAATATATGATGAAAGTTTAGAAAAAGATGTAATAAGTCTTCCAGACTATATAAAAATGTATAGAGATATCTATGATATGAAAATAAAAACAATGGTAAACGATGTACATAGAACCATAAAAACAGAGGATGAATATTTAGAATATTCAAAATTAGTCACAAGTGAAGATGTTGAAGAGGAAGAATTAAATAGATTTATTTTATCAAGAGCACTAGAAATAACAAGTTCTGATAAGGTAAAAGAACTAATAGAAGAAAGTATTAAACCAAAAGAAGAAATAATACCAGAGGACATTGTTAATGAAGTAGATACTGAAATAGTTGAAGAAGAAAAAGAAGAAAAAGCTCAAAATAAAGAAACTACAGGCAAAGCAGAAAAAGTAAAAAAATCTAAAAAAGCAGTATAAAAGTTTTTATACACCAAAATAATTTGAGTTCAAGTTGTTTTGGTGTATATTTAATAAAAAGTTATAATGAAATTAAATTACGACAAAAATCGTTTAATAAATAGTGTAAAATAAGTAGTATGAAATAAAACAAATGAGGTGGATATAATGATTTCAAATAACAGTTATGTAAGGACAACACAAAATTCAAATGAAAAAATTACAGGTGTGGTAAATACAATTAAAAAGTTTGTAAATATAAAAAATATTATATTTATAATACTTTCCTTTGCAATGTCAAATACATCATTTATGGGAGATAGTTCACCGATTTCACTGGTGCTTTTTGGAGTTGCAAGTGTTTTTAACGTCCCTTTGATACTAGTTTTAATATCGTCAATAGTTGGCATCCTGATTCAATCGGTTTCTATGACAATACTTGTAAAATTACTTTCGTTTTTTATAATATTTACTCTAATAACAGTAATTGTAAATATAGAAGGAGTAAGTAAAAGATTTAGCGTATTTATAAAATTTATGATATCATTTTCAGTTGTTGAAGTTGGATATAACTTAATTCAGGGAAGTTTGATAACAGATCTTTTTGCATGCCTAAGCAATATAGTGGTAGCAGCAATATTGTATTTCGTATTCGTTTCAGGAATTTATGTACTTACTAATATTTCAAAAGGATATGTATTTTCCAAAGAAGAAAGTATTGCAATGGTAATTGTAGTTGCAATAGCACTTAGTATTTTTAAAAATATAACTATAATGCAACTATCTATATTTAATATTTTAGTTCTTATATTAGTATTGATTTTTGGATGGAAAAATGGATGGGTAGCAGGTGCTGCAACAGGGCTTGTTCTTGGATTAATGCTAACATTTATGTCTGATATAAATATGACATATGTAGTAACATTAGCTTTTAGTGGATTTATATCAGGTATATTATCTAAGGTAGGAAAAATAGGAGTAGTTATCGGCTTTATAGCTGGAAACCTTTATATAGCATATTACGCTAACGGATTTTCTGAACTTACAATGAGAGTTAGTGAACTTGTTATTGCTTCAGTTTCACTTCTATTTATGCCAAAGGTTTTTGAAACAAAGTTAGACAGAATATTTAACAAAAATAGATCTTTGGAAAATCCATATCAAAACATGCTTGATAGTAGTACAAGCGTAAAAGAAAAAATAGGAGCTATGTCAGATGTTTTTGATAGTATTGCAAGCGTTGTAGTAGATGTAAGTGATGAAGATAAATTAGAAACTAGAGAAGTTATAAAAAAATATATAGAAAATACAGTTAATGAAAAATGTCTTGGATGTGATAGAAGAAAAAATTGCTTAAATGATGAAAAATTAAATTTAGTTGTGGACTATATTTCTAATAAACTCGAAAATAATGAAATAATAGATGAAAAAATGCTAGACTTTAATTGTGAACTTTCAAAAGAATTTTTAAGAGATATTTACGAAATATATAATAGTATGAAACTTATGAGAATATTAAAAGAACAAGAAAGAAATAATGCAAATAAAATATCAAATCAGTATAAAGAGGTTTCAAAAATATTATCTAATATCTCGAAAAATATAAAAAGTGATCTTATTAAAATAGATAAAAAGCAGGAAAAATTAAGAGAAGAACTAAAATTTTATGGATATTTAGTATATGAAGATGAATATAAAGAAGATGACACAGGTATAGAATATACATTTGTTACAAATATACTAAATAATATAGATAAACAGAAAAAAGAAATAATTTCTATATTAAGTAATATACTTGAAAAGCCAATGGTTATTAAACTTATACTAAATAGTAGTAAAAAAGAAAAATCAAAGATAAAAGTTGTTTCAACTCCTGAATTTAATGTTCAAAATAGTGTTATAAGTATAGCTAAAAATGGAGAAGAGGTATCAGGAGATTCTTATCTTATTGAGGAGTTGCAAGATTTAAAGCATATAAGTGTAATTTCAGATGGAGAAGGAAATGGAAGAAACGCTTCAAAATCATCAAAAAATGTTATAGATATGTTAGAAAGACTTCTTTCAGGTGGATTTGATGAATGTGGTGCAATTGAAATTATAAATAGTATTTTAAAATTAAAATCAGATAGTCAAAATTCATCTACTTTAGATAATATGATAATTGATTTAAAAACAGGATATTCTCAATATATAAAACTTGGGGCTGCACCTACATATATAATTCATGAAGGAAAAATTGTAACTATTAATAATATGAATATACCTGTTGGAGTGTCAGATAATCCTGATTATTTACCAATATCTAGGAAACTAATTGATAAAGATATTGTTGTTCAAATAAGTGACGGAGTATTGCATGAAGGACTAGATATTTCAAATAACTATTTTACAGAATATTTAAAAACTATAGACGTAAATAAAACAGCTAAACAAATAACAGATGAAATTTATAGAAATGTTTTAAGAGAAAATAAAAATATTTTAAATGATGACGTAACAATAATAGTTACTAAAATTATAAAAAATAAAGTATAGAGTCAGTTGACCCTATACTTTATTTTAGAAGTTAATATAATCTTCTTCCACTTTTTTTCTTCATAAAGATTTCCCTTTCAGCTCTCTTTGCAGCATATGAAGCTGATAAAGATCTTTCACGCCTTAAATTATTATCATACTCATGCTTCTTTTTTAAAAGCTCATCTCTTTCTTCTGGCGGATATAATTCATCTAAGAATTTTGTTATATTTTTTAGTAGAATATTTTCAAATGAATCTTTCCTAGGTATAGAATTCTTTTTATTAAATTGCCATCTATATCCAATGCAGCCTATATTTTTAGCCAAAATTTGCATTATGTCATTTATTCCTGGACGAACATTAGAAAGTGAAATGTTATTTTTTATAATTTCCATTGCTTCATTAACAGAAATGTTGTACTTAGTATATACTTTAGAAAATTTATTAAAAGTATATGCTTCTCCTTCTACAAAGCAAAGGACGGTATTATTATACAATTCACTAAAATAAAGGGAAATTTCTTTATAGACATTATTTTTAAATGAATTAGGATAAAGAGAATTTTTACCTTTGTTATAATTGCGGTTATATCCAGACTTACCTATTGCAACTGAAAGGACATTAAAAATTTCAGTTTCGGATGGAGCTTGAGTTTTTATAAGTGAAACATGTTCTTTTATAATGTCAATAGCTTCTTCAACAGATATTTCATATTTTGTATATTTTTTAATCCAAGCGTTATATAAAAAAGGATCTCCATTTACAAAACATAAAAATAATTTTGTTTTACAAAAGCCTTCAACTTTTTTTATTAAAATTTCCTCAAAAGAATCATATGGAATTTCGCCGTCATTTTTGTTAAAAGTGTAGCAATAATGCGATGCACCAAGAGAAATTGCAAGAGAATTCCAGACTTTAGTCATAGAAGGCATTGAACTTAAATTTTCAAAATTTATATCTTTTTTGATAATTTCAAATGCTTCATCTGGCAAAATAGAAAGTTTATTATATTCTTTGAGCAGTTTATTAAATAAATGTGGCTCTCCATTTACGAAGCAGAGTACTAAATTATTTGAATATTTTTGCATTGTTAAAATTCCTTTACTGTAATTTTTAGTTAAAATGTGATTTACGAATTATAAATGAATTTTGATATAACCAGTTTTTATAGTTGCCATCTTTTAACAAGGGCCTTTCAAATTTTGAACTTAAAAAATCATTTATTTCTCTAGTAAATCTGGATTCAAACGAATTTATATTTGGTTTTGTTCTAAAACTTTTATTTGGTGAAAAATACTCACAACCATCAATAGTTTTAGCTAACATATTCCAAACTTCATTCATTTGAGGTCTTTTATTTTGTTTTTCTATCATTTCTTTTATTTGGACTATAGTGGATTCATAATCAATGCATAGTTTCAAAAATGTTTTTGTATTAAAGTTAAATAAAAAAGGTTCCCCTTCTCTAAAACAAAGAACTATTTTATTATTTTGCATAAATATCATTTCCTTTTAGCGTTTTTTTGATTTTCGTAGCCTTTCATTAATTTTGGAAACCACACAAGGAGCTAACTCCCTTCTAGTTTGCTTCTTAAATTTGGTATGAGCTCTTTGGGCTTCAAGTAGTTCGTAGTCAAATGGATAAATAACATCCAAAAAACTTTTAATTTCCTTGGTTAAAATAGATTCAAAAGAATTGGTAGAAAAATTTGTTTTTCTACAGCGTCTAGGTGAAAAGGTAGAAGCACCAATATCATTTGCAATCCACTTCCAAATTTTCCCCATACTTGGGCGTATATTTGGTTTGTTATACTTAAATCTTTCCTTTATCTTTTCAAGACATTCGGTAACATTTAATGTTATAGCATACTCTATACCGTCTTCAAGGATGTATGGTTCACCATCCACAAGAAATAAGATTCTTTCCAATTTTAAGACTCCTTTTTATATAATTTCCTAAATGGATTAGTAAAGTTTTCTATTATATATCATTGTAATATCTCCTTTAAATAATTATTTATTAGTAAATATAAATTTACATAAATATTATACATTATAATTATTTTTTTGTCAAATATTTTTTATTAAAGCATAGATATTATTATGGTGATTACATGGTAGATTTAATATATAGTATAGAAAATTTTGTATGTGGATTTCCCCTTGTAATAATTTTAATGGGAACACACATATATTTTTCATTTAAACTTAAGTTTCCCCAAAAGAATATTTTACAAGGTATAAAATATATGATATTAGGAGATAAAAAAAATACAAAAGAGGGAATAAGTTCATTTAAATCTCTTATGGCAGTTTTAGCCTCAACTCTTGGAACTGGAAATATAATAGGGGTAGCAGCAGCTATTACTATAGGAGGAATAGGAAGTATTTTCTGGATATTTATCTCCGGATTTTTCGCAATTGCAACAAAATATGCAGAAACATATGCAGTTTTAAAGTACAGAAAAAAAGATAAAAAAGGAAAATATTATGGAGGAGCAATGTATGTACTAGGAGAAAAGCTACATATGCCAGTACTTGCAAAATTATTTTGTTATTTTCTTATACTTACAACTCTAGGAATGGGAGCAATGATACAATCAAACGCAATATCATCTAGTATAATATCAAATTTTAATATAAATATAGTAGTTCTCGGAATTATTATTGTAATTCCATGTGCATACGCATTAATTGGAAATGAAAAAAGAATATCAAATATAAGCAGTGTATTAATACCAATAGCAACAATAATTTATCTTGTTTCATGCATTATTTTAATGTATATTTACAGAAATAATTTATTACCAAGTATATTAAAAATAATAAAAGAAGCTTTTAATATAAAATCATGTGTAGGAGGAATTTTTGGAAGTGTAATGGTAAAAGCAATGAATACAGGACTATCAAAAGGACTATTCACAAACGAAGCAGGAATGGGAACCTCTCCAATATTTGATGTAATGGTAAATGAAAAAGATATAAAAAAGCAATCAATTATATCATCAACAAGTGTATTTATAGACACAGTATTACTTTGCACACTCACAGGAATTGTATTTGTAGCAAGTGGAATGTATACAATAACTGAAAATCCAGCTTTAATTGCAAATTATGTATTTTCACTTCTCCCATTTGGAAACTACATATTCATATTTATGATAGTAGTATTTGCAATATCAACAATTCCATGTTCAGGCTTCTATGGAAGCATAGCAATAAAATATCTTTTCAACAACAAAAAAAGAATAAAAAAATATAGAATAATATTTCTATTATGCGTATTTATAGGCTCAATATCAAAAATAGAAATAATCTGGAGCATTTCCTCAATAGCAAATGCACTCATGGTACTCCCCAACATAACAATGCTCTATAAACTAAGAAAAAACATACCCCACCCCTCTGAGTTAGTTTTGTAAAAAATATGAAAAAATCTGAAAAATTATGAAAAAATATGAATTAAAAATAAAAAATACATGAAAAACTAAGCCATACAAATTTTAAATTTTTTTGAATAGCTATTTTATATATGACATTTAAATCTTTTGATAAATATAAATAAACTTGAGTTAGAATTTCTGGCATTTTAGTATGTATAGCTCCCATTCCAAAAGAAAAAAATAGGTACTACTAAATTCGTAGATAGTCACTAAAAAGTGTAGTTAGAACGCTCAACCTGTGTACCCCACAGTGAAATTTAATTTAGTATAGCATTTTTTTAATTTGAAATCAAGGAAAAAATAATACTAATTATTGTCTAGTTTTGTCGATACGATATATAAATCTAATTGTATACTTTTTTACAAAACTAACTCTGGAATATGGAAGGGAGAGAGTGTGTTAATTTTTAATGTGTATTATGTTATTTAAGTGAGCGATTTTGGTGCTTGGGACATTTTCTCATTTCTTTACTTAAGACATTATCACATTCCTTTTATAGTTGATATTGTATAATAAATAAACGTATAGACTTTTACCATTATTTTTGATATAATCTTATTGAAATGTTTGGTGGTGATTTTATGAGTTTTGTGCATTTACATGTGCATACAGAGTATAGTTTGCTTGATGGTGCAATAAGAATAAAAGATTTAGTAAAAAAAGTAAAGGAAAATGGAATGAATGCTGTTGCTATAACTGATCATGGTAATATGTTTGGCGCAGTTGAAATGTATAAAACTTGTATAGCTGAGGGAATCAAGCCAATAATTGGGTGTGAAGTATATGTTGCACCTCGTAGTAGATTTGATAAGCAAGGAAAAATAGATACAGAACCTTACCATTTAATTTTGCTTGCAATGAATAATGAAGGTTATAAGAATTTAATTAAAATAGTATCTTCAGGTTATACAGAAGGATTTTATTATAAGCCACGTGTTGATAAAGATTTGTTAAAAAAATATAATAAAGGAATAATTGCTCTTAGTGCTTGTCTTGCTGGTGAAGTTGCAAGAAAAATTGTAAATCATAATATAGAGGGAGCAAAAGATTCAGTAAAAGAATATTTAGAAATTTTTGGAAAAGATAGATTTTTCTTAGAAGTTCAGGGAAATAAATTAAGAGAGCAAATATTAGTAAATAGCAAACTTGTTGAATTTTCTAAAGAGTTTGGTGTTGGTCTTGTAGCTACAAATGATTGTCATTATTTAAATAAGGAAGATTACGATTTTCATGAGGTGCTACTTTGTATACAAACAAGAACTACTATGTCTGATCCTAATAGGATGAGTTTTAAAGTAAATGAATTTTACGTAAAGACTAAAGAAGAAATGCAAAGTGATTTTGAAAATTTACCTGAGGCAATCGAGAATACACAAAAAATAGCAGATATGTGTAATGTAACATTTGAATTTGGAAAAACTATTTTGCCTGAATTTAAAATAAATGAAAATATGACTCATTTGGAGTACTTTAAAAAGCTATGTTACGAGGGATTAGAAAAAAAATATCCATTAGAAAAAAAACAAGAAGCAAAAAAAAGACTTGATTATGAAATAGAAATAATAGATAAAATGGGATATATAGATTATTTTTTAATTGTGCAGGATTATATTAATTATGCAAAATCACAGGGGATTGCAGTAGGCCCTGGACGTGGAAGTGGTGCAGGTTCAATAGCTGCGTATCTTATAGGAATAACCAATATTGATCCTTTAAAATTTAATTTAATATTTGAAAGGTTTTTGAATCCAGAAAGAGTCAGTATGCCTGATTTTGATGTAGATTTTTGCTATGAAAGAAGAGAAGAAGTAATAGAGTATGTATGTAGAAAATATGGACATGATCATGTAGCACAAATTATAACTTTTGGTACAATGGCTGCAAGAGCTGCAATTCGTGATGTGGCAAGAGCTTTAGATATTCCATATGCTAAAGCTGATATGATTGCAAAACTTATACCAAGAGATTTAAAAATCACTATAGATAAGGCTTTAGAAGTTAATAAAGAACTTAGTGAACTTTATGAAACTGATATGGAAGTTAAAGAAATAATTGACTTGTCTAGAAAGGCAGAAGGACTTGCAAGACATGCTTCTACTCATGCTGCGGGTGTTGTTATAACTAAAGAGCCTGTTGTAAGCTATGTTCCACTTTATGAAAGTGACGGAGTTATATCTACTGAGTACACTATGACAACACTTGAAGAATTAGGACTTCTTAAAATGGACTTTTTAGGACTTAGAACTCTTACTGTAATAGGTGATACTTTAAAACTTATAAAAAAAATACATGGTGTAGATGTGAATTTTGGAGAAATGAATGATAGAGATACATTTAAGCTTCTTACAGATGGAAAAACTTTAGGTGTATTTCAAATGGAGAGTTCAGGATTTAGACGTGTTATGATGGAATTAAGGCCAAATACTTTAGAAGATATAATTGTTATGATATCGTTATATAGACCTGGACCTATGGATCAAATTCCAAGATATATACATAATAAAGAAAATCCAGATAATGTTATTTATACTCATGATTCATTAAAACCAATATTGAAAGATACATATGGATGTATGGTTTATCAAGAACAAGTAATGCAAATTTTTAGAGATTTAGCTGGGTATAGTTTTGGAAGAGCTGATTTAGTAAGACGTGCTATGGGAAAAAAGAAACTTGATGTAATGGCAAAGGAAAGAGAAGTTTTTGTTGAAGGGGCTAAAAGAAACAATATTGATAAGGAAAGTGCAAATAAAATATTTGATGAAATGGCTGAGTTTGCTAAATATGCATTTAATAAATCTCATGCAGCATGTTATGCAGTGGTTGCTTATCAAACAGCATATTTAAAAGCACATTTTCCACATGAATTTATGGCTGCTACTATGAATAGTTTCCTTGGTAATCTTGATAAAATTCCTTTGTATATAGAAGAATGTAGAAAACTTAATATTGAAGTATTAAGACCTGATATTAATGAAAGTTATTTAAAATTTGCTGTTATAAATAACAAAATTAGATTTGCATTGTCATCAATTAAAAATGTAGGAAATAATGCTATTTGTGAGATTATAAAAGATAGAAAAATAAATGGTAAATTTTTAAGTTTTATTGATTTTTGTGAGAGAGTTTCAGGAGATACAGTAAATAAGAAGTGTATTGAAAGTTTAATAAAAGCTGGATGTTTTGATGAAATAGAAAAAGAAAGTACAAGGTTTGATATTTTAGACAGTTACGAGACAATAGTTGATAATATAAATGAAACAAAAAAGAAAAACTATATTAATCAAATGAACTTTTTTGATGTTGTATCTGATGATGCACACGCAAAAATTGTAATAGCTAAATCATCAAGAAAGCCTACAAATAAAGATTTGCTTAATATGGAAAAAGAAATGTTGGGAATGTACGTATCTGGTCATCCGCTAGATGAATATAAAGAATATATCAAAAAAAATTCAACAGTCAGTACAATAGATTTAAATAGCAATGAAGATATTGATGAGAATAGTAAAACAAAAAAAGAGGATTTTGATAATAAAACTGTTAGTTTATGTGGAATAATAACTTCATCTAAGTTACTTAATACTAAATCTGGTAGTCAAATGATGTTTACTGTTCTTGAAGATATGTATGGCAGTGTTGAGCTAGTTATTTTTCCGAAAGTTTTTAATAAATTTTATGATTTATTAAAAACAGACATGGTTGTAAAGGTAACTGGTAAGGTAAATATTAAAGAGGGAGAAAAACCAAAGATATTAGTAAATTATATAGAAGATATATCAAATAAAAAAATGGAGGAAAAAAGAAAGGTATATATAAGAATACCCAAAGATAAACTTGACTTAGAAGGTGTTGTACTTAATGTAATAAATGATATTGCAAAGGAAAATAGCGGTAATGCCAAAGTCAATTTATTCTATGAAGGTACAAATAAGATTAAAGTATTAAATGATAAATATTCTCTAAACTTAAATGATGATGTTTTAAATAAACTAAGTATAACTTTTGGAAGCGATAATGTAAAAGTTAAATAATTAATATAAAAAAGAGTGTTAATAATAATATCAAATTAGAGTTAGGAGATATTTGTAAATTTATTGAGTACAAGAAATTATATAGATGAATATAAAATATGGTCACTAGATTTTCTAGTGACCATTAACTATATTTATTATTTATTAGATTTACTTTCTTTTACAACTTCAGTTAAAGCTCCAAGTGCACCAAGTGATTTTGTTGTGTCAAAAGGAATAAATACTTTATTAGATTTTCCATCAGCAACTTTTTCAAGAGTTTCTAGAGACTTGATTGCAACAAGTTTATCATCTGGTTTTGCACTCATTATAGCGCCATAAACTTGTGAAATTTCTTGTGCCTTTGCGTCAGCAACTTTTTTTATTGCCTCAGCATTACCTTCAGCTTCTAGTATTTTAGATTCTCTTACACCTTGAGCTCTTCTTATACTAGATTCTCTTTCTGCTTCAGCTTCAAGAATTGTTGATTGCTTTTTACCCTCTGCAAGTGTGATGTCAGCTTGACGTTTACCTTCAGCTTCAAGAATAATAGCTCTTTTATTTCTTTCTGCATTCATTTGTTTTTCCATGGCATCACGAATATCTGTTGGAGGCTTTATATCTTTAATTTCAACTCTGTCAACTTTACATCCCCATCTATCTGTAGCTTCATCAAGTGTTTGTCTTAGTTGGTTATTTATTGAATCCCTTGAAGAGAATGTACTATCTAAATCCATTTTACCAACAATATCACGAATTGTTGTAATTGCAATATATGCAATACCTTTTTGTAAACTTTCTATTTCATAAACTGCTTTAACAGGATCTGTTATTTGATAAAAAACAACTGTATCAATTGTAATTGTAACATTATCCTTTGTAATAACACTTTGTGGTGTTACATCCATTGTTTGTTGTTTTAGACTAACAACAGCTCTAATTTTATCAACAAATGGTAAAATAAAATTAAGTCCAGCTTCAGCAGTATTATGATATTTACCTAAACGTTCAACTATTCTAACTTCTGATTGTCTTACTACTTTAATTGATGCAAAAGCTACAATTAAAACTAAAACAATTACTATTATAAAAAATATTTCCATAAAATTTCCTCCTATACATTTTCATTAATTTTTGTTACAACAAGTTTTACTCCATCAACCTTTGTAACTTCAACAATTTCATTAATTTTAATTTTTTCATCATTAAGAGCGATAGCTGACCATAATTCACCAGCTACTTTTACTTGACCGACATCCTCTGTTGAGTTAATTTCTTTTATAACAACACCTTTTTTTCCTATCATTGCATCATTATTCATTTTTGTACTGTCTTTATTTTTAAATAACTTTTTAGTTAGGGGCTTCATAAATATTATCATTATAGTTGTACTTATCGCAAAGACTGCAAGTTGTATTTCAATAGGTGCGCCTAGAACAGAAGCTATAAATGCAAAAAATGATCCAATTCCGGGCCAGATCAGTAAAAATGAAATATTGAAAATTTCTATAAGTAAGAAAGCTCCACATAAAATCAACCAAATTGCCCAAAGTGGTAAACCAAACATGATTTTCCTCCTCTCAAGTTAATAGTTAAGTATATTATACAATATGTATATTCAAAAAGCAATAGAATTATAAAAAATAAATGTAAATAAAAGTAGTAACATAGCTAAATAAGTAGAAAAATTAACACTTTAGTTGACAAAAAATGTAACGCGATGTATAATGCTATAGCAAGTTTAAATATGTTTTCTATTTATTTAAAATTAAATAATAGGAATACTACTATTTTTAATAAGAGGAGTTAATTTATGAGAAAATTAAATGGAAGAGAAAATTCAAAGAGGAATAATATCATAATTTTTGTTTTTATCACTATATTATTTATCGGAACTATAGTTTTTCTTAATTTACCAAAAAATGAAGATATTAGCTATACTCAGTTAGTATCGTATATTGAAGATGGTAAAATAGAAAAACTTAACCTTGATGTTACTGAAGCTAAAGCTGAAGTAGTTGTAAAAGGTGATGATGTAAAAAAAAGCGTTGTTATTCCTTCAGTTGATATGATTACTGAACTTATTACTGAAAATGAAAAGGATGGAAACCATATTGAATTTAACGTAATAAATAGTAGTGCAGCTTTTTTAAAAGTTGTAACTACGATATTTAGTATTGTTATGAATTTGTTATACATACTTTTATTTGTTATGATTTTTAGATCAACATTTTCAAAGTATATTAAGGGTAATTCGAAAAAATTTGATGATTCAAAGAAGAATGCTATTAAGTTTGATGATGTCGCTGGAATTGAATCTCAGAAAAAAGAATTGACTGAAGTGGTGGATTTTCTTAAAAATCCTAAAAAATATAAAGAAATTGGTGCTAAGATTCCAAAGGGTATACTTTTTAGTGGAGGGCCTGGAACAGGAAAGACTTTACTTGCTAGAGCACTAGCTGGTGAAGCAGGAGTGTCTTTCTTTAATATGAATGGTTCTGAATTTGAGGAAATGTTTGTTGGACTGGGAGCTTCTAGAGTTAGGGGGCTTTTTAAAAAAGCTAGAAAAAATGCTCCAAGTGTTATATTTATCGATGAAATTGATTCAATTGGCTTAAAACGAGGTGGAAGATATAATTATTCTGAACAAACATTAAATCAGTTATTGGTTGAAATGGATGGATTTAACGATGATAATGTTATTGTTATTGCAGCAACTAATAGGGAAGAATGTCTTGATCCAGCATTGTTAAGACCTGGTAGATTTGATAGGAAAATTTATATTCCTAAACCTGATTTACATGGAAGAGAAGCTATTTTGAAAATACATACTAAAAATCTTACTGTTAATTGTGATGTTGATTTGAAGGCCATTGCTGCAAAAACAGCAGGATATAGTGGAGCAGAACTTGCTAACATTTCAAATGAGGCTGCAATTATTGCAGTGAGAAATGAGCATACTAAAGTTGATCAAGCAGATTTTGATGAAGCTTTAAGAAAGCAGCTTATTGGTGTATCTCAAAATGATAGAGTTATTTCTTCAAAAGTAAGAGAATTGGTATCTTATCATGAAGCAGGCCATGCATTAGTAAGTTCATTAATTGGTGATAGTTCTAATGTAATAGAAGTATCAATCGTTTCAAGAGGAAAAATAGGCGGATATACCATGTATGAAGGAAACGATGATGATATTAACTATATCTCAAAAGAATATTGCATTAAGAAAATATCTACACTTCTTGCAGGCCGTGCTGCAGAAAAACTCGTTTTAAACGACATATCTACTGGAGCAGCAAATGATTTGGAAAAAGCAACTAGTATAGCTACTTTAATGGTTACTAAGTATGGAATGAGTGAGTGTATTGGTCCAATATATCTTAGTGACAATGAAGTTATTTCAGTTGCAAATGATTTTAATAATCCATTAAATATGGAGATAAAAAAGATTATTGACAAATGTTATGAAATTTGTGAAAAGATTTTGGAAGAAAATAGGGAACTTTTAAATACTGTTGCAATGAGATTAAGTGAGGAGGAAACTATTTCTGGTGATGAATTAAGAAACATTATAAAAAATCACAAATAATCTTTGGAGCAAAAGCAGGGTGAAAATCATAATTATGATTTCATCCTGTTTTTTCTGCCTTAATTTTTGGTATATTATCTGGGTTTAAGTTGCTTTGTAAAATCATTGTAATATTATTGACATATAATATACTATATGCTACAATGAAATTAGATTTTTAGAGGTATAATTTTGTAACAGTAAACTTAAAATTTGACAGATTTTGCATTTTATGCTATAATAAATTAAGTCGGCCTAAAAAGGAAGGTGTAAAATAAAGTTATGGAAAAAAGAAGTGTGCTTGGTACACTAAGATTTGTATTTTTTACAATACTAGCTTTAGTTCTAATATTTAGTGCTGTTTTAGTAACTGTATTAAATACATATAAACCAACAGTTAAAGCTTATATAGGTGATAAATTTGTTGGGTACTTTTCATCAGAACAGCAATTTGATGAAGTGTATAATGACTTGGTTACCGAGAAACAAAATGTTGATTCCGATGTAAAAGTTTATCTAGATAGTGAACCTACTTTTGAAACAAGTTATACAAGAGATTCACTTATTGCTAAACAAAATGTTTATACAAATTTAAGAGCTGAAATGAAAACCGAATATACAGTTTATGAAGTGGCTGTTGACGGTGATAATAAAATGAAATTTGATACAAAAGATGATGCTAATAAGTATGCAGAAAATTTAAAAGCTGAAGTATCAAAATTAAATGTAGAAGTAAAAGAAGAAAAAGTAGAAGAAAAGGGAGAAATTACTACTATTGAGAGGGCAGACAGTATTTTAAAAGATATAGTAGATAGGAACAAACCAGTTGAAACTCCAAAAGCAACAATTTCTACCAAGACTACTAAGAGTACAAATAATTCTTCTAATGTGCAGAAAGCAGAAACTATAGGTGCAACTTCTGTCCAAGCAACTGGTGGAGGTGTATGGCCTACAGTTAACAGAAGAATAAACTGTCAATATATGGGATATTCTGGACATACTGGTATAGACTTAGGAGGAGCTATTGGTACTGCAATATATGCATATAAAACAGGAACAGTTACATTTGCTGGATGGGGTAGTGGATATGGACTTCACCTAAAAATTGATCATGGAAATGGTATGACAACATATTACGCCCATTGTAGTGAACTTCTAGTTTCAGTTGGACAGCAGGTAACAGAAGGTCAAATGATTGCAAAAATTGGTATGACAGGTTATACTACTGGACCTCACTTACATTTTGAAGTGAGATTTAATGGAGTACCTACTAATCCATATCCATATATTGCTGGAAAATAATTTGATATAATTGGTTTATCCATTTATATAAAATTCACCTATTACTCGGAAATTAGTATCCTCGTACTGTTTCTTAGTTATAGGCAAGTGATAATAAGAAGGAGGAGAAAAAATGACTAAAGAAAGAAAATCTGAAATTCTAAAAAGTTATGCAAGAGCTGATAAAGATACAGGTTCTGTAGAAGTTCAAGTAGCTCTATTAACAGAAAGAATTAATGAACTTACTGAACATTTGAAAGTGCATAAAAAAGATAATCATTCTAGACGTGGACTTTTAATTATGGTTGGTAAGAGAAAAAGATTACTTAGATATCTTGAGTCTAAAGATGTTGAAAGATATAGAGATTTAATTTCAAAATTAAATTTAAGAAAGTAATTTAGTAGCATTAAAGTAGCTAAGAATAAAATCTTGGCTACTTTTTTCTGGCTATTGACAAATTTGAATAAAAGTAATAGAATGAATGTTATAATAAATATAAGGAGGAATTTTATGGAAGAGAATATCAATCCTGTTCAAAATGTGGATGTACATAAAGATATATACACTAAGACTTTTTTATGGATGTTTTTAGGATTACTTGCTACGGCATTTGTATCTGTATTTTCCTATGCTACAGGTTTTACAATTAATTTTATTGAAATATGGCCAGTCTTATTAATTGTTGAAGTAGTTGTTGTTATAGTGTTTTCACTACTTTTAAAAAAAATGCCACCAAGTGTGGTAGGTGTGCTATTTTTTGTGTACGCTATATTAAATGGAGTAACTTTGTCCACAATTTTTTATGTGTATAATTTATCTTCAATTGTAATCATTTTCTTTGCAGCAGCTGCTATCTTTGGAATTTGTGCTTTTTATGGTAAGGTGACAAACAGAGATTTAAATAAAATAGGTAATATTTTATTGGTAACATTGATTGTAGGAGTAATAATAAGCTTAATTAACTTATTTATAGGAAATTCAGTAGTTGACATTGCTGTAGACTGGGTAATTTTAATTGTATTTTTTGGAATTACAGCGTGGGATATGCAAAAAGTAAGACAACTTGCAGAAAGTGTAAATGGAAGTAATGACAAGTTAGCTATATATTGCGCTATGCAATTATATCTTGATTTTATTAATATTTTCTTAAGATTATTACAACTATTTGGATCAAGAAAAGATTAAAAACAAAAATGATAGTAATTTTTAAAATGTACCCTATAGGGTGAACACGAAAAAAGAGTGTCTGTCCCTATAGGTTTATTTTTTTATTTGTGATATACAATAAAAAGCTAAATTATATAACATAGAAAATTTATTTCAAATAAGTAATCAATAAATATAATTTTTAAACAAAACATTTTTCTAATTACTTGTCTTTTATATATTTTTATGCTATAATTGTTGTATTAGAAAAATTTTTAGGGGGAAATACAAAATGGGATGGATAGATTGGACACTTTCAATAGCTACTGTAGTAGTTGGTATAATTCTTACAATAGTTGTAATGATGCAAAATAGCAAAGATTCACAATCAGTTTTAACTGGAGCAAATACTTTTTATGGTTCAAATAAATCAAAAACTTTAGATGGTGTATTATCTAAATGGACTGTAGGCCTTGCAATATTATTTTGCGTGTTATGTTTTGCCACTACGGTTGCAATAATTAAATAAGGAAAAAGATATGGAAAAAATTGATATAAATAAAAGAGATTATTTAAGAAGAAAGGAAGCGTTGACTTCCTTTTTTTCAAATAAAGAATATAAACTAATGACTAAAAAACAAATTTGCAGTTTTTTTAATATTCCAAAAAATGATATAGGTATATTAGATGAAATACTTGATGAATTAGAAGTTGAAGGAATTATATATTTAGATGAAAGTAAAAGATATGTTCCTGTTGATAATACGGATGTTATAAAATGTGTATTTGAGTCAAAGTCAGAAAGATTTGGTTTTGGTATTGCTAATAAAGGAGAAGATATATACATATCTTCAAAAAATTCTCTTGGAGCTATAAATAATGATGAAATATTAGTTAAGCAAATTTTAGATTCTAATCATAGAAGAGAAGGTAAAGTAATAAAAATACTAAAAAGAAATACCGTTAATGTAATTGGTAGATTTATAAAGAATAATAATTTTGGATTTGTGGAACCAATTGATAAAAAAATACCTGATATATATATACCTAAAAAGGAATCAATTGGACGTATTAATGGACAAATTGTAGAAGTAGAAATAACTAAATATGCTACTAGTGATACTAGGGCTGAAGGAAAAATATTAAGAACTATAGCAAGTGGTAAAGATGAAAAGTCAGAAATTAAAGCCTTAAGTATATCTTATGGGTTAGAGGATATGAAAGAATTTTCATCACAAATTAGGGAAGAGTTAAGGCAAATTCCTTCCAAAGTAACTGATAATGATACAATAAATAGAGTTGATAGGACAAAAGAAAAAGTATATACAATAGATGCTAGTGATGCAATGGATCTTGATGATGCTGTTCAGGTAAAAAAGAAAAACGATGGATATCTTTTATCTGTTTATATAGCAGATGTTTCTAATTATGTAAAAGAAGGATCTTTTTTAAATAAGGAAGCAATATATAGAGGAACTAGCATATATATTCCTGGTACTGTTATTCCTATGTTACCAAAAAAACTTTCAAATGGAATTTGTAGCTTAAATCAAGGAGTAAGAAGACTAACTCTCGCAATTGATATTTTATTTGACAAAGATGGTAATGTTATAGAAAGCAATGTTTTTAAGTCTGTTATACGTGTTACCAAAAAAATGTCATATGATAAGGTATATAAAGTTATATGTGGTGAAGACGAAGAGGTATTAAGAGAATATAGAGACTATATAGATGATATTATGCTTATGAAAGAACTTGCTGTTATTTTAAATAAAAAAAGAAAACAAAGTGGAAGTATAGATTTTGATATACCTGAGACAAAAGTTGTGTTAGATGAAAATAAAAAAGTTGTTGATATAAAACCATATGAGATTACAATTGCAAATAAAATAATAGAAGAATTTATGCTTGCTGCAAATATGCAAATTGCTGAGAAATTTTATTTTTTAGATATTCCATTTATTTATCGTATTCATGAAAAGCCAGATGAAGAAAAATTAAGAGAGTTAAATGAGATACTAAGTTCATATAAACTTAAATTAAAAGGAATAAAAAATATACATCCAAAGACTTTATCTACTTTAATTGATAATATAGAAGATGAGGAAGAAAAAAGAATTATTTCAAGTTATATGTTAAGGACATTAAAGATTGCAAAATATTCTGAAGAATGTTTAGGACATTTTGGTCTTGCTGCAAAATATTATTGTCACTTTACTTCACCTATTAGAAGATATCCTGATTTGTTTATTCATAGAGTAATATCTGATTATATCGAAAGTGGATATGTTTTAAGTGATAAAAAGATAGCTAAATATGCTACTCAAGCTATAGAGTATTCAAAAACATCTAGTGAAACTGAAAAAAATGCAACTTTAATAGAAAGAGATTTTGATGATTTATATAAATGTATATACATGAGTAAATTTGTTGGTGATGAATTTGAAGCTGTAATTTCAAATGTAACATCTTTTGGAATATTCGTAAGACTTGAAAATACGGTTGAAGGTTTAATTTCATTTGACAATATTAATGATTTGGATTATTATATATATGATGATAAAAAACATAGACTTCTTGGAAAAGAAACAGGAAAAACTTTTAAAATAGGCGATAAATTAAAAGTTAAACTTATAAGGGCAGATATAAAATTAAAAGAAATTGACTTTATGATTGTTTAGTTTAAGGAGAGTGTAATATGCAAAATACCCAAAAAAGAAGAAATGTATCAAGAAATTCTGGTAATGTAAAAGGTAAAGATAGTAAAAATAAATTAAATAAAAAAGATGAAAGCGCTAATGTTTCTGATAATAAGAGTAGTAAATTTGATAAAAAAAATATTATGATAGGATATTTTAAATTTTATAAAGAAAAACTTATGAGAAAACATATAATTGTATATATAATATGTCTTGTTGTTTTTTTTGTTATGATAGCAACTCTAATATCAAAAATAAATTCTACTCCTAATATTGCAGAACTTGCACAAAAAGCAAAAGAAGTAAGTGAAGCTTCTAATGGTGTTTTTTCTTTAATAATTACAAAGAAAATACCTTTAATTTTCATGATTATACTTGCAGGAATTGCGCCATATTTCTTTATACCTGTTATTGGTATAGCATCATCATATAGCTTAGCTTGTGATATTGTTACTAATTTTAATGTCTTAACAGGGAAAGCAAGTGTAATTCCTATGTGTATAGGCGCTATAATTCAGTTAATAGCAGTAGGTCTTTCTGTAGCAACTGGAATTCAGTATTGTCTTCTTAGTACAAGAAGATGGAGATATTCAAGGAATCAGGATTATTCGATGCTTGATTTTAAAAGAACTTTTTATGAAGCAACAGGTAATAAAAAGAAATTAAAAGAGGTAGCTAAGAAAAAAGAAGAAAAAACAGCGAAAAATGAAAAAAACAACGTAACTGTACCTTATGGATATTTTGTTATTTCATTTTTGATTAGTACAGTTATTATAGCTATAGGAACAATTATTTCTAGAGTTTAGGAGGAAAAATGAGGACAAGATATAACCCACAGGCAAATGATATAATAGAAAATTTTGATAGATTTATTAGAGATAGAGAAAAATTACAAGGTATACTTAATACAGATAAAAAGATTTGCATTGAGATTGGTATGGGAAAAGGTGATTTTATTTCTAATATGGCAAAATTAAATCCAGATAATGTATATATTGGAATTGAATTGTCTCCCCAAGTACTAGCTCTTGCAATTAAAAAATTAATTAGGTTTGAAGAAGAAAATGGTCTATCTTTAAAAAATTTATACTTTATGTCTTTTGATGCTTTAAAATTACTTGATTATTTTAGTGAAAATCAGGTTGATGTGCTATATTTAAATTTTAGTGATCCATGGCCTAAAAAGAGACATACTAAAAGACGTCTTACTTACAAAGATTTTTTAGAAAATTACAAAAAAGTTTTAAAGAAAGATGGAATTATTGAGTTTAAAACTGATAATAGGGGACTTTTTGAATATAGTTTAGTAAGTATGCAAAATTTTGGTATGGAATTTATTGAGGTTTATTTAGATTTGCATAAGACAGAGGTTTTTAATGTAGAAACTGAATATGAAAAGAAGTTTTCACCTTTTGGACCTATTTATAAATTAGTTTCAAAATTTTAGGTAATTAGTATATATTTATTTTACCAGAGTATAATATATATTAAAAAAGGGATAAATTTTGATAAAATTTGTATAAAATGTTGACAAAATAAAAGAAATAATGTAAAATTAAAAGTACTGTGAGCGGTGGATATAGCGCAGTTGGTTAGAGCGCCAGTTTGTGGCACTGGAGGTCATGGGTTCGAATCCCATTTTCCACCCCATATGTATTAAGTTTATATATTGGGCTGTAGCCAAGCGGTAAGGCAGTAGACTTTGACTCTACCATGCGCAGGTTCGAATCCTGCCAGCCCAGCCAATAACGAATCTGTTCGAACTACAGATACAAAAATCAATCAGTAAAATGGTTGATTTTTTTGTTTGCGAAAATTAGATACTACTGATAGTGTAGAAGAACTAGGATTTACTCCAAAAGATATTTTATTAAAAAGAGATATTGATTTTATTAATAAGATAAAACTAGATAAAAAATATCAAGCAAGAACTAGAACTTGGAAAGATTATAACAGAGAAGAACAAGCAGAACTTATAATGAAATATGTTGATGATATAGAACTTTCTTTAGTTGGTACAGAAATAGTAGTTAAGCAAATTAACTTTAGAGAAAATATTTGTAAGCCATGTAAAGAATTATTTGATAAAGGCTATATTGATACTATTAAACCAGTTATATTTGGTAATGTGGTTGGTAATATAAGATTTAGTAATTATTTATCTGAAGAAGAATTTGACGAAGTAATAATGAGATTAAGACAATATTATGATGTTGGTTATACTGAAGCAACATACTATTTAGATAAGCAAATGTTTTACTTTAACTTTGTTGAAGATAATAGCGCTATTGTTAGAGTGTTCCCTTTAAAAGATTATTATAAATTAGATCCAGATTGTAAAATGAAAACTTATGAATTTGTAAGAATATAGAGCAATACCTAAATAGTCTTTTTTAGCATAAAAAAAAGACCCATTAGGCACAACAAATAAAACTACTGATATTGCATTTTTTTTGCAAAGTAATGAGTTTTACTTGAAACATGCTAATCGGTCTTAACCACTGCTGGACATTTTACAAACTATTCTTCTAAACCAGCCAAAATATTTTTCACCGCATTGGGCTAATAAGTTTCCTACAAATCTTAATTCTCTATGTCTCGAAAGTGGGAGAATAGCTTATTGTATCCCTTATTAACCAGTGTTTCGTGTCTATTAATTTTTCAGTGTACTATAAAATAGAGATATTATATATCATAATTTTACATAAAAGTCAATAAATTTAGCCATAATTATTGAAATTTACATAAAAATATGATAAAATATTTTTGTTATTTTTATTATCTTGCTTTAAGCAAGTGTATATATAAATCCTATCTAAATAATTTTATACGAGGAGGAATACTTATGTTTAAAAATTTTTTTAAGACGTTGTTTGGTAAGAAATCTTCTGATGAGGATACTCGGAAAATAGAAGATTCCTGTAACTATTGGGCTGATAAAGATGCAGTAGATTATTCACCTTCTTTTACAGCACAGGATGTAATCTCTTCTACAGAAACAGTTAACGCTAGCGATACTACATTATCTAAAGAAACAGAAGAAGATAAGAAAAATACTTCTGGTGGCAGTTGTGGCTGTGGAATAGGTTGCGGTGGAGGCTGCATTGGTGGTGGCTGTGGTGGAGGTTGTTTATAATCTCAGGAGGGATAGTAATGGCACAAAAATACTTTGGACTACAATGGCATATTACAGATAGTTGTGATCAAAGATGTAAACATTGTTATATTTATGCAGGAAAAGATTTGTGTAAAAACAATGATTTACCTTTCGAAAAACTTTCTGTAATATTGCAAGATTTTATTATTACCAGTAAAAAAATGAAACGGACACCTTTTATCTCTGTAACTGGTGGAGATCCTTTACTTTATAAAAATGTATGGGATTTTCTCGAGTTACTCAAGCAAAACAACATTAAATTTGCGATATTAGGAAATCCATTTCATATTACAGATGAAGTAGCTATGAAACTCAAAGATTATGGATGTATTAATTATCAAATGTCTTTGGATGGATTAGAAGCAACCCACGACTTTATTAGAAAAAAAGGCTCTTTTACTGCAACCTTAAGTAAGCTTAATTGCCTGAGAAAAGCAGGAATTGCTACTACTATTATGGCTACTGTTTCAAAGAGTAATATCGACGAAATTCCTAATTTGGTTGACACAGTTGTAAAATATGAGGTAGACAATTTTGCTTTTGCAAGATATTGCCCTAATCCAGATGATTTTCAAAATATTGTGTCTGCAGAAGAATATCACGAATTTTTAGGCACAATGTGGGAAAAGTTTATTTCCTATAAAGACAGTCATACGAAGTTTGTATTAAAAGATCATTTATGGACTTTATTTCTTTATGAAAATGGTTTGTTTAATATAGACAATGTTGAAAATCCTAAGGATTTGATATTAGATGGGTGTCGGTGTGGAATTTCTCATATGACAGTTTTGTCTGATGGAACAGTATATGCTTGTAGAAGATGTGAATCTCCAATTGGAAAAGTACCAGAAGAAAGTTTGTACGACATTTTTTTTGGCGAAAAAATGAAACAATATAGACAGTACGAAAAATTTGAAGAATGCTCAAAATGCAAATTGAAAAATTTTTGTCGTGGTTGTCCATCAGTCGCTAAATGTCTTTCAGGTAATTTTTACGGTAAAGATCCTCAATGTTGGAAAACAATTAAATAATGTAAGTAACCCGTTTTGATTTTTTCAAAACGGGTTTTACTATTCACTATTTTATATAATAATTATTATATAATCCTTCTAATTTTTTTATTCCTTTACTATCTTGTAATATATTATATTGCTTTTTAGCTATTTCATTTAATCTTTCAAGTCTTGTCTTTTGTTCTATTCCTTGAGCTATCATCTCGCTATTTAAATTTTCTAAATTACTCAAAATTACTAACTGAAGAATATTTGCATAGTCTCTCATATTGCCATCTAAAGTAGGATTTTATCTTTCCATTCTTTTGCAGTCATTCCAAATAATGCAACATTTAAAATATCTGCTTCATTGGCATATACATATAATTTTTGCTTTTCAGTTAGTATAGGAATTATATTTTCCACTGCTTGGAATAATTCCAATAGCATTAAACTCCTTTCTTCCAACGATTTGGTGTCATAGTAAAACGGTTATATTCAACTTCATCGATTTTAATTCTGTGTGATTCCACGGAATTAAAATTTTCATTATGTAATTCTTCCCAAAGATTATAAAAATCGAAAGAATTTTTATTAGACATCCAATTACGTATAACTCCTGATGGATCATTTTCATTTTGATATTTTGCTAAATCTGTTAGAGATATATAATCTACATTATCTACTCTCATAACTCTAACTAATTTATTATTTACATTCATTTGTGTTGTTATAAGTTCTTTACTCATAATATCACTTCCAATCTCTTTAAATTCTCCACTTATTATGGAACAATTGTTTGCAGCTGCCGAGTAAAAATCTAAATATAAATTAATTCTTTGAATATAATTTCTTCTGCTGAACACTTATAATTATTCATAATTTCAGTCCATTTTAGTGGGTCAGTATCTTTCAAATGTTCATCAATAGGATTTTTCTGTAGCATTTGTTTCATAAGTATTTCAAATTTCCTTTTAGCTTGTTTATCAGTTTCAACAATATGTTTTCTTAAAGTTTTGTTCATAAACATTATTTTATATTCTGCTTTCTTATGATTTTTTAAATATTCTAATCTTAAATGACCATACTTTCCAATATTATAATCTTTTGCATATTCCTCTTTCTATAAAAATAAGTCAGGAATAAAATAATCTCCCTCTTTGTGATAAGTTATCTCTACCATAATAAAATCCTCCTAAAATTTAATTTTACTACTTTTTAGAACTATATTTTATATCGTTTTCAGCTATCTACAAATATAAATTTTTAAAAGTGTACTTAACTTAAGTCTACTAGGTTAGGACTTATGACAAGTCAAAGTCCTATGCTACGAAGAAATTTCAAAGGAGGTGCTTTTATGGAACAGCAATTAGCTTATTCATTTCATTTAGGAAGTGATAAAAACAAAAGTAAATCAGCAAAAAAAGTTGCTAAAGGAAATGTATCTGGCACTACTTCTCTTTCAAATAATGCTATTCAAAATGCAAACACTTTATCAAAAGTTAATAAGCATAACTTAAGAGATTATGATAATGAAAAAGATTTGATTAGAGTAATTCGTGGTACAAATGATATTGCAAATGATGTAAAAGATTTATATTTAGAAGAATTTGAAGAAGCTCGTATGGAGTACAACAATAAGCAGAATAGAGATGATAGAAAAATAGATAACTATTTTATGAAAATAAACGAATCTCAAAACGACCTTGCTTGTGAGATTATAGTTGAACTTGGAGATATGGACTTTTGGAAAGATAAAGACAAACAGTATAGACTAAAAATGATTGATGTATATAATGAGCAAGTAAATGACTTAATTAAGATATTACCAACATTTAAAATAGCAAATGCTACTATTCATTTTGATGAAACATCTCCACATATGCACATTGTTGGTGTACCCATAATAGAAAATTGTACTAGAGGAATGAAAAAACAAGTTGGCAAATCACAACTATTTACAAAAGAATCGCTAACTAAAATTCAAGACAAAATGAGAAATGCTTGTATAAAGTCTTTTAATAAATTTTATGGTATGGATATTAAATTAAAAGAAAAACAAAAAGGCAGAAATCAAGATATAAATGTTAAAGATATGAGTAATTATACAAATATAAAAAAACAACTTGCTGAAAAAGAGAAAAAACTTGATAAAGCTAATAAACAGACAAACAAACTAGATAATATAACAAAAGATATAAATCAAATGTTAGATAATTTAAAACCTGCTAAGTTTAATAAAAATAATATGGTTATTTCGAACGAAGATGTCGAAAAAATCAAAAACTTTACTAAAGATGTAAAAGATACCACTAAAACGGTTAGAAGTGTTAATGACTTGAATGTAGCTATTAGAGATTTTGAACATAGTGCTTTTGAAATAGAAAAGGAAAACCGTTCTCTTAAATATCAAATAGAAGAAAAAGATAAAGAAATTTATAATTTAAAAGGTGAATTATCTACTAGAGATAAAATTATTAACAAACTAAAAGAAGAAAAAGAAAGCATAAAAGCTCAATTACACAAATTCAAAGAATTTTGGCATAATATTATGGGGCATTTTCATAAAAAAATTTGTTATGACAAAGATAATAACTATAAAATTGTTAGTGATGACTTATACAAGAATGGTATTTTTACTGATGATGAAAATGAAATTGCAAATAATATAGCTAGAAAAGTTAAGCCAAAAGATGAGATAAATAATGCTAAAAACAATAGAAAGAAAAATAATGTAAGATTTTAATATGGAGGTCATTAGAATATGGATAACGAAAAAGTGGAATATTTAATAAATATGATAAATGATATGGATATAAAAGATAAATTAAGACTAGCAATATGTATGAGCCAAAGCAAATGGTCAGGACTTATATATAATACTAAAGAAAATTATGAAAAATTTGATGCTATGCTAAAAGAAGTTGATGAAGAATACAGAACTACTTTAATAAACTTTGCAAAATATAAACTTGTAATGTTTGCAATGGCTAAACTTATGGAAATGGAGACTACTGAACAAAATAAAGTTGCATTATATTTATTTAATTGTTTAAATTAATTAAAATAACCAAAAGGACACACTCATTTGAGTGTGCCTTTTGGTTTGTTACTTAAGACCTAAATCTTCAGCTTGTGCTTCTGTGACAATGCGAGCTCCCTGTTTAATCAAGATATCTTTCAGAAGTTCAACATGACCTTCGAGCTGCTCGATTTTTCTCTGCTTACGAGAAAACTTTTCTTTTTCGCGCATATCATTCCAGGTCAACCACTCCTGAGCATCGTAGAGAACACTTGCACCAGAACTAGAATAAAAATATTCAATTTTGATGCGATTTCCCTTGCTGTCACTCAAGATATAATATCCATCAAGATTTCCTTCTTTTTTTTCCACGATAGTGAAAACGGAAGGACACGGATACTGAGAAAGGGGTGCTATTGTAGGATTTGGGTTTGCTCCCCAATCACACCGTTGCCCATAGATGACCATTTGTCCTACTTTGCCTTTGCCATAGATTGCATTGACTTCGATCTTCTTACCATTCTGCCAAAACTCTAACATGATTGCCTACCTTTCTTTTACTCGTGGGATTGGATTTGCTCGTGAGAGCTTCCCCCAAGCAATGAAGAACCTTTAATGCCACATAAGCATCGAAGTAGAAAAATTATTCCTACTTCAATTATTAATGCATTTAAGGAACATTAATATAATACCATAATTATGTAAAATTGTCAAGAACTCTAGATATCAAACTAATAAGAAATTATATATATTATTCTTATATAGATTGGGTAAATAAGCACTTTATGTTGATTTATTGATTTTAATGTGAAAATATGGTAATATATATGTGCATATGGTAAATAATCCGCTTATGTAATAGGTGTTAGTGAGAAAAATAAAGTAATCTTTAAATTTCCAGGTCAGTACTAACGCAACCTAAAGCATTTTGGTAATCCACCAATATGTAATCTAAAAATTTTTAGGAGAAATCTAAATGAGAATCAAGAAATTTCCTTATGATTGGGAATTCGACGTTTTTTGTCGGGGGTGTAACAAAATAATTGTAGTTGAAGAACCAGAAGACTTAACAAAGAAAGAAGAAGACGGAATAATCAAGCTTCGCTTAGTCTGTCCTAATTGTGGTCGTGAAATTTGGTTCGACAATTTAACAGGGCACAGAATAAATCCTGACTTTATAAAGCAAGTAAAGACCTATGAACCTGATTATCTTGATACTGCATTGAAAGCTGCAAAAAAGTTTAATGAAGAGTTTGAAGGAACTTTTGATAAACTTTAAGCACAAATCTGACCAATAAGAGTTTTCACTGTAAAAAGTGTAAACTCTTATTTTATATTATATTAGAAACTTATTAATTTTAAAAATATTTATTGTAATTTATAAAAAATATGATATACTTTAGTAAATTGATTGATATTTGTATCAATCGTTATGAGAGGTAAAAAAGTTGTAGATAACTACTTCAATGGAGCCAAACTGAATTTTTGCTGAACTCTATAGCATTTTTGGATAATAAAGAGTTTGATAAAAATAAAAATATAAGTCGATTAAATCGGCTTTATTTTTTTACCTTTTTTAACTGAGAGAAGAATTAATAGAAAATTATAAATTAATTCGTTATGCATGCTATTTAATAGCACAAAAAATAGAAAATAAATAAAATCAACACTTGAGTGGATAACCCAAGAAAATAAAATTTTGGAATATTTTATAGTAATATCAAAGTTTACTCTCTTTTACTGAGTTTTCTGATGGAATGTTGCAAATAATTTAAAGTATGGTATAATTAATGCGAAAATGTTATATTACTATTTAAAGGAGAAAATATGAAAGATATAATTGTCAGAAAAATGTGCATAAATGATTTTAATCAAGTCCATAAACTTGTTGAGCAAGTTCATAAATTACATTTAAATGAAAGAAAGGATATATATAGAAACGTAGATCCATTACCGTTTGATGAATTTAAAAAATATTTAAGAGAACATCAATATTTTTGTTTTGTTGCGGTAGTTAATGATGTAATTGTTGGTGAAATCATTTCAGAAATAAAAGAAGTTAAGAAAAATGGAATTTTTAAACAAAGAAGGTTATTATTTATAGAAGATATTTGTATAGATAAGAATTATACTAGAAAAGGAATAGGTCGTAAACTTTGTGATATGGCTAAGCAGTTAGCAAGAGAAGAGAATGTTAGTAGTATCGAGTTGAATGTATGGGCATTTAATAAAAATGCAATAAATTTTTACGAAAAATTAGGATTTACATGTAAAAGTATGAGATATGAATATAATATAATATAATATAATTTAATTTAATCTAGGTGCAACTGAATTATGTAAAAAATGTTTAAATTTGCAATTATTAAAGATTATACTTATCAAATCTAACAGCATATGTTACATTAATAACGGAAACTGATTGATATTTGTATCAATTTTTACCAATTTCAATTTGTAAACAACTATAAAAACGGAACCATAACAAATCTGTTCGAATTTTTTTGAACAGTTATATGAATATCATTCTGAAAAAGGATGGTATTTTTTTATATAATAGGAAAGTCATATTGAAATTACCATGCCAAAATTTTTATAGCACTTTTTAAAAAATATATAAATTAACATACCATATAATTTTTGTCGAAAAATGCGATGAAAAGTAGTCCAAACCAAGAAATTGCGATGGATAGAGGCCTAGAACAACGACCGTTAAAGAAAAGAGTGCACTAGAGATAGGTGGAAACTTAAATACAACATCTTTAAATAGCATTATCCAGAAAAGATGGTGTATAGATCTGATATGCTATAAGATTGATGAAATATAAAGAAAATTAAATTAAAGAAAAATGGATGAGAATGAAAGTTTATATAATATTTTGTAGAAAAAAATCATTTTGTTATAATTAAAATATTTTTGTAAATCATAATTATAGGTGATAATTATGAAAGATACAAAAAAAGATTTTATAGCTGCGATTTTGGCAATTGTTATAATACTTCTTGTGATTTTAATAATACTTGTAAGTTATGGAATATTTGGAAGAGATGATAACAACAAAAATGATGAGGTAGATGTTTATTCTGTAAATAGTTCGTTTGATAAAACATATATATCAGTTATGAATAAAATAGATGAAAATAAAGATGAAGTTTATGATGAAAAATATGAGTATGAGTTAAATTATGATGGCGTTAAGTTTAGCTTTAACTCAGTTATGCCTGTTATTAATATGGATAATGAAAATGTAAAATTAATAAATAGTGAGATAAAAAATTATTACGAAAATATAAAATTAAATGAAGAAATGTATGAATTAAATTATAATAAATATACATATGATGATATTCTATCTTTAGTAATTCAAAAGGTTGAGAAAAGAACTGATAATATAAAAAATGTGAGTAATGTTTTAGTTTATAATATTAATCTAAAAACAGGAGAAAGTATTTTAAATAGACAAATAATAAATAAGAAAAATACAAATATAGAAAAAGTATGCTTAGAGCTTATGAATATAATTTCAAATGATTTAAAGAATAAATATAATTTTAACATTTCTGATAAAAACTTCCTTATTGATAATAAAAAGACGGCAGAGGATTATATTAAAGAGGAAATATATAAAGAAAAAGACAATAATATGGGAGATAATTTAAAAATGTATATAAATGATAAGGGAAAAATATGTATATCTTTTTATACACCAATTTTAAATACGAGTGAAAAATTTACGTATAATACGTATATATTAAATTTGTAAAAAAATATTGAAAATTTTCACAATAAAATATATAATATCAGCAGAGGTTGATGATATTATGTTTATAATTAAAAGTTTTAAGAAAATATACAAAATAAAATATATAAAAATATGTAAAGAGAGAGTAGTATGAAAAGAAGAGATTTTATTCTTATCATAACCTTATTATCTATTTTTGCCTTTATAGTAGTTTTGCTTGAAACGGGAAAAATAGTAAGAATAGAAAATTTTGTATATAGGAATATTTCACTGTATATAAATCCTATTTTTACCATTATAGTAAAAATAATTACTAATATAGGTGGACCTGTTATTATCGCAATTATATGTTTAGTTCTTTGTGCTTTGCATCAAACACGTATGAAGTATGGTATTCCAGTTTTTATAACTGTAGTAATTTCATTTATTTTAAATACTATATTAAAGTACATATTTGCAAGGCAAAGGCCAAGTGTTTTAAGGCTTATAAATGAAACTAGCTATAGTTTTCCTAGTGGACATTCAATGATAAATGCAGCTTTATATACAATTATAATTTTATTACTTTTAAAAAATGCTGACAAAAAGGGAAAAAGAATTATTGTAAGTATTTCCCTTGTTATACTTTTTGTAATTATAGGCCTTAGTAGGGTATACCTAGGCGTTCACTATTTTGGAGATGTTCTAGCTGGTTGGATTTTAGGAGTTTTTGTAGCATTTATTGTATATTTAGTAATAAAATATTTTGAAACAAAAAATATTTTAGATTTTAAAAAATAATATTTATAAAAAATTGTCATATAGTTATATATGGCAGTTTTTTTTGAGGTGATTTTTTGTATAATATAATAGTTGATGGACATTGTGATACATTACAAAGAGCATTTGATGAAAATTTAAGTATTTTTAATACAAAATTTGATTTTAATATGACTAATGCAGAGTTTGTAAAACCATATATTCAGTTCTTAGCATCATTTATTAATACAAAATATGATATAGGTAATACAGCATATGTACGAGTAAATGAAATGCTTGATAAATTTTATAAAGAATATAATGAAAATAAGAATGCAGATATTGTTTTAATTGATACAAAAAGTGATTTACAAAAAATAATAAATGAGGGAAAAATTGGAATTTTACTGACTATAGAAAATGGAGCGGCATTAAGTGGAAATCTATTAAATTTAGAAAAATTATATAATAGGAAAATAAAGGTAATGTCGCTTACTTGGAATGATGATAATTTCCTTGCTTGTGGAGCTTTTACAAAAAATGATACAGGACTTACAACAAAGGGAAGAGAATGTATAAAGTTAATGAATAATCTTGAAACAATAGTTGATGTATCACATATATCTAGGAAAAGTTTTTTCGATATTATTAATATCACAGATAAATCAGTAATAGCCACTCACTCATGTGTAAATAGTCTATGTGAAAATAAAAGGAATTTAACAGATGAACAAATAAAGTTAATTGCAAAATGTAAAGGTATGATAGGTGTATGTTTTTATAAAGAATTTTTATCAAATAATAAATATGTAACAATAGACAATGTAGTAGATCATATAGAATATATATCAAACTTAGTAGGAAGTGAATTTGTAGGAATTGGAAGTGATTTTGATGGAATGGAAAATGAAGATAAGCCACAAGATCTAAAATCTGTTTTAGATATTAAAAAAATTGAGGAAAAACTTGAAAAAAGGGGATTCAGTCCAAAAGAAATAAATAATATAATGGGTGGAAATTACATACGAATTTTAAATGAAAATTTAAAGTAAAAGTATTGCATGTTACACATATTTGGTGTATAATGATAGCGCGTTGTGGGGTATCGCCAAGCGGTAAGGCAATCGGCTCTGACCCGATCATGCGTAGGTTCGAATCCTACTACCCCAGCCATGAACGATTTTCGTCGAACTCTTTAAAGCCTTTGATAATAAAGAGTTTGATGAAAATAAAATATCACAAATATAAGTCGATTAAATCGGCTTTATTTTTTTATATAATTAGGAAAGTCATATTGAAATTACCATGCCAAAATTTTTATAACATGGTAATAGAACATACGGAGTATACTTTTTTAAAAATATATAAATTAACATATCATATATTTCCTGTTGAAAATTGCGATGGATAGAGGCCTAGAACAACGACCGTTAAAGAAAAGAGTGGACTAGAGATAGGTGGAAACTTAAATACAACATCTTTAAAAATACCACTAACTGCAAAAAAGTAGTTAGTAGTGGAGTGACGAAGTCACTTTTGTTCAAATCAAGCTATGAATACTAAAAATTGCAAAAAAAATGATGTAAACTAACTACTTTTGTCGAAAAAATATTTAATTCAAAAAATAATGTTATAATATGACTAGGTGATGAAAATGTTGAAAAAAAAAGTAAGAAAAAAATTACCTAGTTCGTATAACTATTATAAAGAAGTAAAAATAAAATCTGATAAAATTGCTTTAGATTATAACATTACAGATGAATTTAATAAGTCTAGATTATATAATTTAATTTTAAACTTATGCAATCAAATAGTATATAATTATACATACGTTTTAACAACAGCTGATCTTTACTTTATAGCTGATTATAATATAAATTTAATTATTGTTTTAGACAATTTTAGGGAGGATATTATAAAACAAATATCGTTGGTATAATGTATTAAAATAGTTTTTTTCCATAATATAATAGTAAGTACTTTATAAGGTAACATTCCTTGTGGTACTGTATATAGTTTATAGAATAATTTTTATTATTACTATGGGATGAGTAAATTTATTACTCATTCTTTTTTATATAATTTTTTAATTTCTATTTACAATTTTTTAATTTTAGTATATCATTATATACAGTATTTAGTATAAAAGAAGGGGTATATATATGAATTCAAAAATGTTTTTTCAATTAAATAATAATAATACAGTGTCATCTAAGATAGAAGAGGGCTTTGAGAAGAATCCCAAAAAGGTATACATATTTAGCGGAAACTTTAAAGAAGGTGGGTTTAACATATTAGAAGATAACTTCATAGACTCAGATGCTAAAAAATATATAGTAATAGGTATTGATAAAAAAAATACGACAAAAGTAATGTTGGACACATTGCTAAAGTATACTAAAGATGTATATGTATATAACAATAATGAGCTAATAGAATTTGATAGTAGTATGTGTATATTTGAATATAAAGATGAAGCTGTAATATACAATTTATCATCAAACTTTTCTGAGGGAGGTTTGATTAACAATCTATCATTTTATTTAGAAACAACTTATGATCTTTCTGATACAGATGATAAAAAAGAATACAAAAATGTTGTAAAAAGTATAACTAAGATAGTTGAAGATGAAGAAGGAAAATTTAATAAGCTTACTCGTGATATGGTCGATGTACTTCAAGAAAATAAAGAAATATTTACAACAAAACAATATGTTCACAATGTAAAAAGCATTTCTGAATTACTTGGAAAAGAACCAACTATTAAACCTGAGAAAAAGCAAATGAGTAAAAATGAAATTGAAGATATATATGTATCAAATATAGAAATTCCAAAAATAGATATTGATGAAGATGATTTGGGATTAGACGACATAGATATATCAGGTGTTGATGATGAACAGATTTTAGCTGAAAAAACAATTCCCAAAAAAGAAAATAAAGAAAAAAATGATGAAAAAAGAGAAGAAGTAAATGAAATTTCTGAAGATAGTTTGAAAACTGAGGAAGATACAAATGATGATAGCAATGTGGATTCCGATTTTGATGAGAATGATACACTAGATATTGCAGATATGTTATTTTCTAAAGCTGACTTAGCATTAGATTTAGATGAGGCAAAAAAAGAATCTAAAAAAGAAATTAAAGAGGAAATAAAAGACGATGAACTTGTTAAAGTTAAAAAATTAAATCTAAATAATATTTCTAATTTTATATATGAGCTTCCATCAAAAACAAAAACTGCTAAGAATCAAGACTTACTTAAAATTCCAAATTATATATCAAAAATGATACCTAATTTCTTTGAATTATCTGATAATTCAAAAACAGAAGAAATTGATGGAGCAATGTACAAAGTAAGAGAAGTTAACATTGAATTAGTTGATGTAAAGAATGGAAAAAAATATACAGATAGAAATGCTAAAATTTCATATAAAGTTGGACAATCTTATGTTTCAATTGTATCTGATGTATTTAAAAATGTTGATTATGTTGAATTTGATATTGCAAGAATAATTAAACTTGACAGTAAAGTATACCACATTGAAATAATTACATCTGATATGCAAGAATATAAATTATGGAGCAAGCTATGTAATCAAGATTTTAAATCAAGTGCTAGAAAATATGGAATGATGTAAATAATATTAGGTAGATAGCAAAGCTATCTGCCTTTTTTTGCCACAAATGCTTGAAAAATGTAGCTTTTTGTTATATAATCAACTAGAAAAAAGGGGAGAAATATATGAGGCTTAAGAAATTAGAATTACAGGGATTTAAATCTTTTGCAGATAAAACAGAAATTATAGTATTAGATGGGGTTACTACTATTGTTGGACCAAATGGAAGTGGAAAAAGTAATATATCTGATGCTGTAAGATGGGTACTTGGTGAACAAAGTGTAAAAAATTTAAGAGGTCAAAAAATGGAAGATGTTATCTTTGCAGGTACTCAGGCAAGAAAAAAAGTTGGATTCGCTGAAGTTTCGTTATATCTTGATAACAGTGATGAATCACTTCCAGTTGAATTTAAAGAAGTTGTTGTAACAAGAAGAGTATATAGGAGTGGAGAGAGTAATTATCTTTTAAATGGGGCTGAATGTAGACTTAAAGACATTCAGGAACTTTTTATGGACACAGGTGTTGGAAAAGATGGATATAGTATAATATCTCAGGGAAAAATTGATGAAATATTATCAACAAAATCAGAAGAAAGGCGTCATATATTTGAAGAGGCATCTGGAATTGTAAAATACAAAACTAGAAAAGATGAAGCTGTAAAAAAATTAGCCAATACTGATAGTACGCTTGCAAGGGTAAATGATGTTATAGCAGAAATAGAAAACAACTTAGAACCTCTTGAAAAAAAATGTGAAGTCGCAAAAAAATATTTAGAACTTAAAGATAAGTTAAAAGTATTAGATGTTAGGATATTTATACAAAGTTTAAATCAAAATGCAGAAGCTTTATGCAAAATAGATGATGTGATTGAGACATTTACAAATGATATATCAAAAGAAGAAGCAATATCAGCGGAACTTGAAAAATCTAAAATGAACCTTAAAGAAAGACTAGCAGAAGTTACTTTGAAAATAGAAGAAACTCAAAGTAAATTTTATGAAACAGAAAGTGAAAATCAAAAACTTTCATCAAAAATTGAAATAAGCAGAGCTAGTATTGAAAATGCTAATGAAAATATTGAAAGACTAAATGTTGAAATAAAAGATGACTTTGAAAAAATAAATTTATTGAAAGAAGATATTGAAAAAAGACTTAAGAAAAAAGAATCTCTTGAGGAAAACAAGAAAAAATTTGAAAATGAATTATCCTTAAAGCAAGAAGAATTAGAAAATGTGATGTCAACTCTAGATGAAAGAGCAGAGCAAATTACAGCTATTAAGGACGAAATAGATTTAAAAAGAGAAGAAGCTTATGAGCTTAAAATGAATTCAAGTAGTATTGAAGCTACAATTGAAGCAAATAATTCTCAAATAGAAGAAAAGGAAAAAATTCTTGATAAAAATATAACTGCAAATGATAGTGTAACAACTACTAAAGAGGAGCTTACATCTAATTTAAATAGTAAAAATACTTCGCTAAATGAAATTCTTGAAAAAGAAAATAAATATAACGAAGATAAAAAAATATTGGATGAAAAATATAATGAAATGCTATCTAATGAGAGAAAATTAAATCAAGAAGTTATGACTTTAAAATCAAAATATAATTATCTTACTAACCTTGAAAACGAAAATGAAGGATATTACAAAAGTGTAAAAGAATCACTTTTGTATGCAAAGAAAAACAACATGCAAAATGTATATGGTACAGTTGCATCATTGATATCCACAGAGGAAAAGTATGAATATGCAGTGGAAATAGCACTTGGTGGATATATGCAAAATGTTGTTGTAAATGATGAACAAACAGCAAAGGAAATTATTTCATACTTAAAGGAAAATTCGCTTGGTCGTGTTACTTTTCTTCCTATTAATACTATTAAAAAGGTAGATAACAGTATAAAAGATAAAGCAAGAAAATTGGATGGATATATAGGAATGGCATCAGAAATAGTAAAATATGATTCTAAATTTAAAGATGTAATACTTTTAAGTTTAGGTTCAACTATTGTTGTAGATACTGTTGATAATGCAATCTTAATGTCAAAAAAACTAAAGAATATGGCAAGAATTGTAACTCTTACAGGTGAACTTTTCTCAGCTACAGGAAGTATAACTGGTGGTAAAAACTCACATAGTTCAGCAGGACTTCTTGGTAGAAAAGAAAAAATTGAAAAATTAAAGAAGATAATTTCAGATAAAGAAAAAGAATACAGTTCTTTAAATAACGACGTAAGAGAACTAAATATACAAATAGAAGAAGCAAAAAAAGAAAACAACAAAATTGTAGAAGAAAAATCTTCATGCCAAATAGAGATAGCAACACTTAAGGAGAAATTATTAAATATTGAAAGAGAAGAAAAGAAGGTATTACTTGCAAAAGAAAACGCAAAATTAGCTATTGATAGTTTAAAGGAGCAAAATGAAACTTTAAGAGAAAATATTGAAGAAAATAACAAAAAGGTAGAAGAGCTTGAGAAAAAAATAAATGAAAATCAAGAAATAGTTGATGAGTATTCAAGATTTAATAAAGAAAAATCCGAAATAGTAAGTAATTTACATGAAGATATTGCAAACCTTAAAGTATCAATTTCATCATTTGATGAAAGTAGTGGCTCAATTGACGAAATGAAAGATAAATTATCGCAAGATATACAAAACTTTGAAGAGGGAATTGAAAGAAAGAAATCAAGTATAACAAATTTTGAGACTTCAAAAAGGGATGCTGAAGAAGAAATAAAAACTCTAACAGAGTCTATTAATGAAAAACAAAACTTTAAACTTGATTTTGCAAATATTTTAAATAGTCTAAAAGATACTAAAAAAGAAGTTGAGCAAAAACAAGAAACTCTAGAAGTAAAAGTACTAGATGGATTAAGAAAAATAGATAAATTAAAAGATGAAAGAGCAAAAGTTCAAGCTAGAAAATTAAAATTTGATATAGAAATAGAAAATCTAAAAAACAAAATGTGGGATGATTATGAAATAACTATATCTGTTGCAAAAGAAATGATAGAATCTCTTCCAGTAGATGATAGTGATGAGAAGACAATTGTTAAAAATGCTGAAAAGATTAGAAAAGAAATAAAAGATCTAGGTGAAGTAAGTGTTGGAGCAATTGAAGAGTATAAATCTACAAAAGAACGTTATGATTTTATATCAAATCAAAAAGCAGACTTAGAAGAAACAAAGAAAAAGCTTGAAAATTTAATTAATAATATGACAAGTATAATGAAGCAACAGTTTGAAAAACAGTTTAAACTAATTAATGAAAACTTTAATGAAACATTTAAAGAACTGTTTGGAGGGGGAAAAGCTGAATTAAAACTTGAAGATGAATCTAATGTTTTATCATCAGGAATAGAAATAGAAGTACAACCTCCAGGTAAAAAACTTCAAAGTATGATGCTTTTATCAGGTGGAGAGAGAGCTCTAACTGCAACTGCCTTGTTATTTGCTATACTTAAGCTTAAGGCACCTCCATTTTGCATATTAGATGAAATTGAAGCTGCACTCGATGATGTAAATGTACATAGATTTGCAGAATACATTAAAAAATATTCAAAAAATACACAGTTTATTGTAATAACACATAGAAAAGGTACTATGGAAGTTGCGTCATCTACTTATGGTGTTACAATGCAAGAGTATGGTATATCTAAGGTTGTTTCAATGAAGATGAAATAGTGGCTTAAAATAAATTGTTATATGTAAAAATATAATAGAAAATTCAGAAAAAAATAATTCAGTTATTAAAAATGAAGACTCATTTAGAAGCTCACTAGGTAAACTAGTAAATGAAGCATGTGATGATGTAATATTACATGAAGATGGAGATGATAATCTTGAAAAAAGAAAAAAAGAATACAAAGAAAAAGAAGTTTAATTTTAAATTTTTAAAAATAATTCCCTTAATTATTTTTATAATTCCAATTGTTATATTTGTTATTATGAAATGTAGTAATACATCATATAGAATAAATTACTTTTTATTTATATTTATTCAGTTAGCAAACTTAATTTGGATGATAGCTATATTTAGATATAAGGATAAAGTTTCAAAGTGGATAGTTATAGTATATTTGCTATATTGTGTTGCAATATTTTTTGCACCTATGTATTCTAATATGATAATTCATTCATCTAAAGATAGTGATGCAAAGGTTAGCGGTATGAAAATGGAAAATGTTTATAAAAACATTTATGGAATAAAGATATTTTCAAAATGATAAAAAGTTTTTTTAAAAGGATCAAAATTATTATATAAAAAATTAATAAATTGATCCTTTTTTATTTACTTTCTAAAATTTAATTATATTATTAATATAACTAGTTTATAGAGTTGGAGGAAAATGAATTGCATGATATATGGAATCCATGGCATGGATGTAAAAAAATTAGTGAGGGATGCGAAAATTGTTATATGTATTATTTAGATAATATTAGGACACAAAAAGATTCTTCAGTTATATACAAGTCTAAAACTAATTTTGATTATCCTTTAAAAAAGGATAGAAATGGAAATTATAAAATAAAAAGTGGAGAGCAAATAAGGATATGCATGACATCAGATTTCTTTTTAGAGGAAGCTGACAAATGGAGAGATGAAATTTGGAATATAATTAAAATTAGAAGTGATGTTAAATTTTTTATACTAACAAAAAGAGCAAATAGAATAGAAAGTTGTTTACCTAGTGATTGGAATGATGGATATAAAAATGTAATTTTAAATGTAACCTGTGAAAACCAAAGAAGAGCTGATGAAAGAATACCTATACTTTTAGATGTTAAAGCTAAACATAAAGGGATTATGGTAGCACCTTTTATCGGAAAAGTATCTATAAGCAAATATTTAAAATTTAATCAAATTGAACAAGTAATTGCAGGTGGAGAGAACTATGATGGCTCGAGGGTTTGTAGATATGAGTGGGTTAAGGCTTTAAGTGATGAGTGTAAAAAAGAAAATGTAACATTTTGCTTTATTGAAACGGGAACTAAATTTGAAAAAAATAACAAATTATATACAATAAAATCAAAGAAAGTTCAAAGCAATATGGCGTATAAATCAGGACTAAGTTTTGAAGGAAAGAAAATAAAATATAAACTTAATAGTTACATGCAAGAAACCTTATTTAAAGAAGAAAACGAATGTAAAAAACCATACTTTAAAGAATGCTGTTATACATGTGGCAGTAAAATTATATGTAATGGATGTAGTAATTGCAAAAAATGTGAAAGAAAGTAAGTGAATAAAATGATTGTAGAGCACACTTTTAAACCAGTATATGATAAAAATAGATTTTGGAAATTAATTAGTACTATTCTTGATGTAGTTAAATCAGAATTATTAATATATTAAAAAATTCAAGTATAACTTATATTGTAACAATGGTAATACAAGTATAACTAAATAATTTGTAGTGATGGTTAAAATTTACTTTAAAATAATATATATAAATATATTGACAAATAATACTAAATATATTATATTGTTAATATATATAAAGAGGTTAGATTTATGGGAAAAAATAAATATGAAGACTTATATGAGAATATAATAAATGGTACTTATAATTATGAAGAGGAACAACAAAAAGGAGAACAAAACAGAAATATGTTTTATTTAATAAGGGAATTGAATGCAAATCCTGATATGTTAGAGAATGTCAAGAAAATGATGGATTATAGGGATTTACGTACTAAGCAATCATGGCTATCAAACTTTTATTATAATAGCAATAAATTTAATGATGGAGAATTGAAATTGCAAACATTAAAAAATGAGGTGTATAGGCTTGATAGAGATAGAAGAAAATATCATAATAATGCTCTTGCATCTTTCTATTCTTTAGTAAATGATATGAAGAAAAATGGAATACCACCTTTATATAAAGGAAAAATTATGACCCCATTTGATGATAAAGTAAATAAATATGGAGATCCTAACATAAGACAAGAGATGACAGATGGTTTTTTAAAAATGTTGTATAGTATATCTGAAACAACAATAGCTGATTTGGGAATAGAACAAGGGGAATACGATAAAGGTGTTGATTCATTTAAAAAAATTTTAGGTGAATTGCGTCATCAGGATCATTCGTATGGTGTTAAAGAGCCATTAAGAAACGATGATGATGCACCATCATTTTATTAAAAAAACTTGACTTATGTAAACAAAAATGCTATAATTATATACGGTGGTAAGATATAAGCCGTATTTAATAATAAGGTTGGAGTGATTACAATGATAGAGTACATTAATACTTTATTTTCAGAAAAAAGTAAAGTGGAAGCGTCAAGAATGATAGGAAAGGAATATCCACTTACTAAACTAAGAGAATGTGCTACATATTTAAATGAAAAATTTCCAAATGATTTTAATTTTAAAATTGATGGAAATGATTATGAGTTGTATAAATCTATTTTAGAGTTTGAAAAGAAGTATAGGCCATAAAATAAGCGAGCATTTGCTCGCTTATTTTTCATGGTAAGTGTTATTTATATTTGGATTTAGTGAAAATTACAATATAAATAGCAATTAATTTTCATTAGTTATTTTTTCCATCATTTCAAGATAATCCCATTTTTTATCAATTTCTTTTTGTAAATCTTCAATCATCCATTCATTACCAGGTTTGAACATATGTCTAAATCTTCTTTGTAATTTTAAAAATTCTTCAACTGGTAATTTTTTAGCAGGTCTATATGTTATTTTGTATTTACCATTTTCAACTTCGTAAAGAGGCCAAAAACAAGTATCTACAGCAAGTTTAGAAATAATTTGAAGATCTTCTGTAGGATATCCCCATCCTCTAGGGCAAGGTGATAAAACAGACATATACGTAGGGCCCTTGGTATAAATTGCTTTTTCTGATTTTTCATATAAATCTTTTAGATTACCAATCAATGCTGACTGTGCTACATAAGGAATATTATGTTTTACCATTATTTCTGTTAAATCTTTACGCATTTGAGATTTTCCATTTTTAATCTTACCAACAGGAGATGTTGTAGTATCAGCATAATGTGGAGTAGAAGAGGAACGCTGAGTTCCAGTATTCATATATGCACCATTATCATAACATATGTATGCTATATCATGTCCTCTTTCCATTGCACCAGATAATGATTGTAGACCTATATCTAGAGTACCTCCATCACCACCAAATCCGATAAATTTAGTAGTTTTATCATCATTTATTTTTCCATCTTTTTTAAATTTATTATACACAGCTTCAACACCAGATAAAGTAGCAGGTGCACATTCAAATGCTGTATGAATAAATGAACAATTTTTCCATGATGTGTATGGATATGTACAAGTAGATACTTCAAGGCAACCAGTTGCAACTGATATAGCTGCGTTATCTTCTTCTTTTAATGCTCTTAGAACACCGTTAACAATAACTGGTGCACCACAACCAGCACACATCCTATGACCAGAGGTAAGTCTATTTTCTTTTTTTATTTGTTCTTTTAAGATATACATTTAAACCTCCTCCTTTTCAAGACCAAGAAAATATTTAATTTTATCTATTTTTCCTGTATTTGATATATTTATTAAATTGTTTGCAATATCTTCTATATCGTCAATTTTTACATCTGCACCACCTAGTCCATATATGTAATTTATAGTATTTACATGTACGTTTTGAGAAAACATAGCAGATGTTATTTCTCCAAATAAAGGACCGCAATATCCATTTATACTATCAGCTTTATCCATAATAGCAAGAGCTTTTAAATTTTTTAGTTCTTGTGGAATAGATGTATAAGGAAGAGGTCTAAAACATCTAGGTTTTAAAAGCCCTATTTTTATACCTTTATCTCTTAACTTATCAATAGTATCTTTTATTGTACCAGCTGTTGAATTAAGAGCAATTATTCCAATTTGAGCATCATCTAATTTATATTTTTCATAAAGTTCGTATTTCCTTCCGGTTAGTTTATAAAATTCATCTGATACTTGATTTATTACATCTATAGCATTATCCATAGCAACAGATAAATCTTTTCTTATGCTAAAATAATATTTTTGAAGAGCAAGAGGACCCATTGATATATTTTTATTTATATCAAGTAAATATTCCTCTGGTTCATATTTACCTACAAATTTTTTTACTTCTTCGTTTTCTAAAAGCATTATATTTTCAATAGAGTGTGATGTTATAAATCCATCATAGCAAACCATAACTGGAAGTTTAATTTTTTCAGTTATTTTTACTGCCATAATTGTATTATCATATGCTTCTTGATTGTTTTCACAGTATAATTGAATAAATCCACAGTCTCTTACTCCCATTGAGTCAGAATGATCATTATGAATATTTAATGGAGCAGATAATGCTCTATTGGCACATATTAGTGTCATAGGTAATCTCATTCCAGAAGCTACATATAACATTTCAAACATAAGTGCAAGTCCTTGAGATGAAGTTGCACTCATAACTCTGCCACCAGCAGCTGCAGCACCAATTGTAGCAGACATTGCTGAGTGCTCACTTTCAACAGGTATAAACTCAGTATCAACAGTACCATTTGCAACAAAATTTGAAAAATATTGTGGTATTTCTGTTGATGGAGTAATTGGATATGCAGCAACAACATCTGGATTTATTTGTTTCATAGCAGTGGCAACAGCTTCATTACCACTTAATCTCTCACGAATAGCCATAATCTACACCTCCTGTTTATCTATATCTGATTTCATATCAATTGCATGAAATGGACAAACCTTTGCACAGATACCACATCCTTTACAAAAGTCAAGATCCATACCAAGTAGTTTTCCATCTTTATGTCTGATACATCCTTCAGGACAATAGGGAACACACATCATACAATTTTTACATTTTTCTTTATCGTGATATGGATATTTATTTTTCCAGTCACCCGTTTTAAATTCTACAGAGTTACCATCTTTTAAAATTATACCGCCTAAACTATATTTTTTCTTCATTTAGTACCTCCTTTAATTTCATCGTATCCTCTAAGTAAAGCTTCCATATTTGGTTCAATCACTTCAGGTTTTTTAGCAAATTTATGGCTAAAAGCATCTTTCATATTGTCTACAAGTTCTTCTTTAGACATTATTTTAGTTATATTTACAACTGCAGCAAGCATAGCTGTATTTGGAAAATTTGCTTTTAAGCATTCCAAACTTATTTTTGATGCATCTATAGTATATATTTTACCACTAAATCCATTTAATTTTTTCCTTAAACTATCAATATCTTCATTTGTATTTATAACTATAGCACCATTATCTTTAAGTCCACTTGTTACATCAACAGCTCCAATAAGAGAGTCATCTACAACTACAACATAATCAGGCTCATAAATATTAGAGTGTATTCTAATAGGTGTGTCACTGATACGATTATATGCAGTAATTGGTGCACCCATTCTTTCTGGTCCATATTCAGGAAATCCTTGAATATATTTTCCTGTATTAAAAGCAGCATCAGCAAGTAAAAGAGAAGCTGTTTTAGCTCCTTGGCCGCCTCTGCCATGCCATCTAATTTCTATCATTTTAAACCTCCTTAAGATTATGATATAAGTATATATCTAAAATTATTACAAGTCAAGTAAAATGCAATAAATTGAGATGTTGCGACAGATTTAGATATTAAGATAAATAATGCTTGATATACACATTATTATATAGTATAGTATATTTAATAGTAAAAAATATGAAATATATTAAGTTAATTAAAAATGAATATTATAAGTAAAGAAATTTTTTTATTATAATTAGTGAAAAAATTTTTTAAATATGATACAATAAAAAATAAGCGAGGGACATATATGAACGAAAAAAATGGGGTTGAATCTAGAAATATTGAAGATAACAGAATATTTGATCAAATAAATATACAAGTTGAATTAGAATCATTACTTGATGAATATAACAAAAAATTAGATACATATAGTAGTGAAACTATTGAAAAGGCCTTTACTGTATTAGATGAAAAAAGGAAAAAAATACAATCAAATTCTCAAATTCTATTAAAAAATGAGAATTATTTAGATTTGGAAACAAATCAAATCTTTGAATTAATGAAAAGATATGCACAAGACATAAAACAAGTATTTATAGAACAAAAAGCAACAATTACTCATATAACAGATGTTTCACCTAAAGAAATGATTGGTGGAAAAATATCAAAATCTATTAATAGAGCAAATAATTATGAAACTGAAGTAGGAGATTGGGTATTTGCATCTTCTAGTCCAATAGAATGTAATCCATATATGGTAAGAAATTCAAAGTCGGGAATGGTATGTATTGATAAAAATAAAAAAATATATATTTATGGTGACGATAATATAAAAATTCAACAAGACAAACATGGCAATAACGTAGTAAAATTAATAAGACCAAATTATGCTTATAATATTAATCCCGAAAAATTTAATCCTGTTGTAACTATGAAAAAAAATAAAGAAGAAAAACCTGTTTTTGAATTTTCTGAAGAATGGATATCAGAGCAAGAAGTAGATATAAATGATCCAAAACAAGTTTTAAGTATTGATAAAATTGATGATATTACTGATGTGGTTAAAAATTGTCAAATTTTATGTGATGTTAATCAAACTGATGAAGCTATGAAAATAATAAATTCACATAGTAAAGAGGAGGCTATAAATAAATTATTTGATAGCATACAAAATGGTAATTTGAAATATATTAATGCTGAAGCAAATATAAATGTTAGTCCATTATTTAACAAATACATAAATAAAAAGCAGAAAATTAAAAAAAAGCAAATGGAATTTTATCAGGGAGATCTTGAAAAGGAAGAAAATAATGGAAATATAAAAAAAGTAAATTTGATTGAATTATCTGATGAAGAGTTGCAACATGATTTATTTCACTTTTCATTGAAAAAGGATAAGAATTCAATAGATAGGAAAGGGTTAGAAGCCAAAGTAGGTCGTAATTCCGAGGGAATTGACAAACAGAGAGCCATTTATTTTTCTTATGGTTTGGAAGGAGCTCTAGAAACATGGGATGTATGGTTAAAATGGAGAGCAGATAGATTATATAGTCCATGTTTTCAAGAAGAAAACAAAGAAATTATTGAAAAGCTGGAAAATGGTACTGCAACTGAAGAAGAAAAAAAGGAATATTACTATAAAGCAGAACTATGGAATGAAGAATTTTCATCGGGAAAATACAGAGAAGATAAAGAAAAAATGAAGTTCTTATTTGATTTTCAAATTGATGAAATGCAGGCAAGTAATTATTATCTATTGGATTTGAAAGAAGGAGAAGATTTTTCATTTGATGAAGTAGATGTAAAAAAAGAGTCAAATCTTAAAAGAAAAGATAGAACAAATGATGTGGGATATAAAATTTTTCATGAAATGTATGGTTCATATAGTGATTTTGAAAGTAGCAAAGTGGATAAATGGAATATGAATACTTTTTTAGGAAAACAAATGATAATTGAACCAAACAGAATAAAACAACTAACTTTGCCAAATGGAAAAAATGATGTTTTATCTATTATAACATATTTACATGATAAGTATAAAGAAATAACACCAGCAGAAGAACAGGTAAAATTTGATGTTTTGGATTCATATGTGGAGTATGTTAAAGATAAAATAAAAAGTGGTGATTTACAACAGTTTGATAGAAATGTCAGAATTGATGAACATATGTCTATATCTCATTTTCACGATCAGAAATCTGAGGAATATTTTGAAGATAGAACGAGTGGAATATATTCAACATCAGAATATACAATAACGCCAAATCAAATAGCAAAAAAATCGGTTTATACGCATATAGCAATAAAAGATAGTGCAAAAGAAATTGTTGATAAAGAAATTTATGAGAGAACACATAAAAAAGAAATAGAAAAAAATTCGCGTGATTTTGATTACGGAGGGAGGCATTAATGGAGGATAATTATAAAAAGGCATATAAAGAGGTTGTTGAAATATTAAAATTTGTTTCAAAGGAAAACGTAGATAAAATTCCAAAAGAAATGTTAGATATGTTTGAAGAAGAACAAGACAAAGAGTATAATTTTAAGGTAGACACTACTAAATCATTTGAAGAACAGCTATTACTTGAGGAAACAAAGGCAATATTTTCAAACATTTTTAGAGATTATTGGGCAAATGATTACCAAAGAAATGTAATAATTGAAAAAGAAAACATGGATAGAATTAAATGGGAAGAAGAAAAATATGATTCGAAGGACTTATTTAAAAATAATCAAAAAAATTTTAATAAACAAAATAATAATGATAAAGTAGATGTTAATTTGACAGTTATAAAAAAAGAAAATTCATTTAAGAAATTAATAGATAAGATTTTTAAATCTCTAAAGAAGAAATTTTTAACTTAGAAACAAAAGGAAGGTTATTTATAAATTTTTTATCAAAAATCTAAATACATGGGGGATAAAAATGAAAAATAGAATAGAAGTTGAGGAAAAATTCTTTGTATATAATATAGAAGAGATAGAAAAGATTGCCAAATTAAATAAGTTTTGTATTAAAGATTCTTTTTTTGAAAATGATGAATATTTTACAGATATTGATAGCAACTATATAAAGAATAGAACTTGCTTAAGATTAAGAAATACCAATAACGATGCGTTAGAATTGACATTTAAAGGAAAATCAAATGAATTTTCTTCTAATAGTTATGCAAAATTGGAAAGAAATATTGAATTAAAGATTGAGCAGTATGATGATTTTGTAAAAGTATTGGAGAAGCTTGGATTTTATAGCTATGTTGTTGTAGAAAAAAATAGAAAAATATATACTAAAAATATTGGTGATCTAGTATATAATATAATGATAGATGAAATAAAAGATGTAGGAAATTTTGTTGAGTTTGAAATTTTATCATCAAATTTAAATGTTAATATAGATGAAATTAATATAAAGTTAAAAGAATTTATAAATAAATTTAGTAATGTTGAGCTTAAAGAAGCTAAGTTACCGTACAGAGATTTTGTAGCTAAAAGCATATTTGAAAAAATAAAACCGAAAGGAAATTTAACAACTATTTTTTTTGATTTAGATGGAACACTTATTGATTCTGAAATGATATTTTTTGATTCTTTTAAAGAAACCCTTAAAGATGAATTTGACATTGATATTACATTTAATGAATATGAAGAAAATGAACTTTGTATGAATTCTAATCTATTAACAAAATTGAAGCAGGAAAATTTAATTGATAAAAGTGAAGATAATTCAATCATTATGAATAAAGTATATAAAAAATATATGAAAAAATTTAAAAAGATAATTAAGGAAGATGAAGTATTTTTAAATTTTGAGCTTATAAAAAAAATAAAGAAAAATGGTTTAAAAATAGGTCTAGTTTCAACATCTAAGAGGTGCTTTATTGATTTATTGTTAGAAAAATTAAATATAAATAAACTTTTCGATATAGTTATTTCTAGAGAAGATGTAGAAAAGTTGAAACCTGATATGCAGGGCTATGTAAAAGCTATGGAAAAACTTAAAGTAAATCCGTGTAATTGCATAGCTATAGAAGATTCAAAAAGAGGAATAATATCTGCAACTAGTGCTGATATAAAGACAATAAGATCTTGCCAATATTTAAATGAAAGTAAAAATGAACAAAATTACATTACATCTATAGAAAGAATTAGTAGTACTCTTTTAATAATTATCAATAATATCAATAGTATCAATAGTATCAATAAAATATAACTTATTCAAGCTTGTATATTATCAAACTTATTATTTGTATTATATTTTTGTGTATATATTGTGAAATATCTTGTGCTGATAATATAAATGTGATAGGATATATTCATTATGATAAAAAACGTATTAGAATGTTTAGAAAATTCATGTAAAAAAAATGAAGATAAAATAATATTTGCAGATGAAAAAGAAGAAATAACATATTTAGAATTTTTAAAAAACTCGCAAAAAATTGGAACAGGTCTTTATAATAAAAGTTCTAATAAAAGGCCAATTGCTATATTCATCGACAAAAGCATAAATACACTACTTGCAATGTTTGGAGTACTTTATAGTGGATCATTTTATACTGTAATTGATGTGAATTCACCAATAGATAGAATAAAATCAATTGCAAAAACTCTTGAGGTAACAGAGGTAATAACTGATGAGAAAAATAGATCTAAAATCCAAAATGATAACATATTTCAAAATGTGTATACAGTAGAGGAACTTTTAAAATGGAAAGTTGATAATGATGTAATATCAAATGTAAGAGAAAATTCTATTGATACAGACCTTATGTATGTACTTTTTACATCAGGATCTACTGGGGTGCCAAAAGGTGTTGCAATATGTCATAGAAGTGTTATAGATTATATATCATTTATAAAAAATAAATTTGATATTAATGGAAATACTATTTTTGGGAGTGGTACGCAGTTATACTTTAGTATGTCGATTCTTGATATATATACTAATATATTAGCAGGTTCTACTCTTTACCTTATTCCCAAAATATATTTTTCTTTTCCAATAAAATTGTTAGAATTTATGAATCAAAAAAAAATAAATACAATTTATTGGGTACCTTCAGCTTTAGGAATTATTTCAGATTTAAGAGCCTTAGATGATATAGATTTGCCATATTTAAAGAAGGTGTTATTTGCAGGTGAAGTTATGCCTATTAAGAAATTAAACTATCTAATGATACATTTAAAAAATGCAATGTTTGCAAATTTATATGGGCCAACAGAGGTTACAGATATTTGTACTTATTATATTGTAGATAGAAAATTTAAAAATGACGAATCACTTCCTATAGGTGTTGCATGCGATAATTGTGAAGTTTTAGTATTAAAAGATGATTTTACAAAAGCAAATTTTGGCGAAGAAGGACAACTTTGTGTAAAGGGTTCATATCTTGCACTTGGTTATTATAACAATAAAGAGGCAACTAAAAGAGCTTTTATACAAAATCCCCTTAATTTAAAATTTCCTGAAGTTATTTATTTAACTGGAGACATAGTAAAATATAATCAAAGAGGAGAACTAGAATATATTTCAAGAAAGGATTTTCAAATAAAGCATATGGGGTATAGGATAGAACTTGGAGAAATTGAAAAAGTTGCAAATTCTATTGAAGGTATACAAAGCGTTGCATGTGTTTATGATTTTAAAAAAAGCAGAATTGTTATGTTTTATACAAGTAGTAATGTAGATGAATATATTCTAAAAAATTCTTTAAAAGAAAAATTATTAGACTATATGATGCCATCAAAGATTATTAAACTAAATGTGATGCCGCATAATGCAAATGGAAAAATAGATAGAAAAAAATTAAAAGAAATGTTGGAGGTAAAGTAATGGAAAAATTATTAGAAGTTTTAGAAGATGTAAAACCTGATGTTGACTTTAAAAGTTCAAAGTGTTTAATTGATGATAGGATATTAGATTCACTCGATATTGTATCGATTGTGAGTGCTTTAAACGAAGAGTTTGATATACAAATATCTATAAAAGATATTGTGCCTGAAAATTTTAATTCAGTAGATGCATTATATTCCCTTGTAAAAAGATTACAAGAAGATTAAAGGTGGTAGCCTATGGCAATTAATTCTTTAAAATATGTAATATTTGTTGCAATTGTTGTGGTTATATATTATTTATTTCCTAAGAGAACAAAAGGAATTGTTTTGCTTATTGCAAGTTATGTTTTTTATTTTATAAATAGTTCAAAACTAACAATATATTTAATTATTACTACTATTTCAATATATTGTATTTCTCTTCTAATGACAAAAATTGACAAGTTAGCAAAAGAAAAATGTAAGTTACTTGAAAAAGATAGTAAAAGGATAATAAAGAAAAATGCCAAGATAAAAAAGAAACTTCTACTAGTAGTTGCCTTAGTAATAAATTTTGGAATATTAATAGCACTTAAGTATTGTAATTTTATTTTTTTAAATATAAATAGTATATGTAATGCATTTAATATAAATTTTAATATTCCATTTAAAAATGTTATATTACCACTTGGAATTTCATACTATACACTTCAGGCAGTAAGTTATGTTGTAGATGTTTATAGAGGAAAGTATAAAGCCGATAAAAATTTCTTTAGGGTCGCACTTTTTGTAAGTTTTTTTCCACATATAGTTGAAGGGCCAATTGGGAAATATGACTTGATAGCAGACGATATATATAATTCACATAAATTTAATTACAAAAATTTTACTTATTCTATTCAACTAATATTATGGGGATATTTTAAGAAGATGGTAATTGCAGACAGAGCAGGACTTTTTGTGAGTACTATATTTGATAATTATACAACATATGGTGGAGTCATAATAATAGCTTCTATAATGTTATATACATTGCAGTTATATTCAGAATTCTCAGGTTGTATAGATATAGTAAGGGGCGTAGCTGGATTATTTGGAATTACACTTAGTGAAAATTTTAAAAGACCATTTTTTTCAAAAACTGTACAGGAATTTTGGCAAAGATGGCATATAACCCTTGGAGTATGGTTAAAAGAATATGTTTTTTACCCCATTTCTTTCTCTAAACTTACAGTTAAAATAACTGGAGCATTTAAAAAAATAGTAAAAAATAATTATATTACAAAGATTTTACCATCAGTCATATCGATGTTTTTTGTGTGGCTTGTAATGGGAATTTGGCATGGAGCAAGTTGGAAATACGTTTTTTATGGAATGTATTATTATTTTATAATGATGGCAGGGATGGTACTTTCACCATTATTTAAAATAATTTTACGTAAATTAAAGGTTAATACACAAAAAAAGTGGTATAAAGTTATGCAGATTATACGTACACATTTTTTTGTATTTATTGGAATGATGATTTTTAGAGCGAGTACTATCAAAGAGGCTTTTTGTATCTTTAAGTCAATATTTAGTTTTAAATCTATAGACAAGGTTTTAAATGGTAAAATTTTTTCTTTGGGAGTTGGAATAAGTGACTTTATTATTATTTTAGTATCAGTAATTTTGCTATATATTGTTGGAATTATACAAGAAAAGGAATATATGGTGAGAGATAAAATTGCTGAGAAAAAAGTTGTAGTTAGATGGGCAATATATTATATTCTAATATTTTCAATTTTAATATTTGGAATATATGGTAAAGGATATAACGCTAGCAGTTTTATATACGGTAATTTTTAGGAGTGTGTATGTTATCAAGGATGAATCTTAAACTTATTTTTAAAATTATTTCATTTATATTAATTGGAATTATTATTTTTATATTGTTATCAGCAATTATAGTACCACACTGGACAAGAAATGATGGAACTACAGTTGTTATTAAAAGTTTCTATAACGAGCCAAAGGACACAATTGATGCTGTGTTTATAGGAAATAGTAGTGTATATAAAGGCATATCACCAATGGAAATTTGGAAAAAATATGGTATAACTTCGTATGATTTTGCTTCACCAGATCAGAAAATTTGGCTTTCTTATTATTTTATAAAAGAATGTTTTAATTATCAAAAACCCAAAGTGATAGTATTAAGTGTTGATGAATTTTTTTCAGAGGAAAATATTTCAGAGCAAAGTTTAAGAAAAGCTTTAGATTCAATGAGGTATAATGGAGTAAAAAGAGAAATACTAAATGACAAAACGTTTAATATTTCATCATCAGAAAAACTAAGCTATATTTTTCCAATATTAAGATATCATTCAAGATGGGATAAGCTTGAATTTGATGATTTTATACTTGAAGATGATAAAGATATAACAGTACATAAGGGTTATGTTATAACTAAGAAGAAAAAATCATATAGTACAGGAAAAGGTTCAGATAGTGAATCAATTGGAATAAAAGTAACGAATTATTTGGATAAAATAATAGATATATGCAAGGAAAATAATACCGAACTTGTACTTACATATATACCATCTCCTGTCACTTGGTCTGAAGAAAAGTATAATGAAATACAGAACTTTGCTAAATCTCATAATTTAAAGTATATAGATCTAAATAAAAATAATTTGGCTGATATTAATTGGAAAGATGACACTGAAGATGGTGGATGGCATTTAAATTTATATGGTGCTATGAAAGTAACAGACTATATCGGTAGAGTATTAAAAGATGAATATAATCTACCAAATCATAAAAAAGATGAAGAATATAATGGGTGGTATGAAGAAGAAAAAAGATATGACATTGCACTTAGAGAATTGTAGATTTAAAAAATAATAATTTATTTTTATTGATTATTGACTTTAACAAAATATAGTGTTAATATATAACTATTAGTGTTATTTTATACATCAGATAGATCAAAACCTTAATTTTTTGTTTTTTTACACACCATAAATAAAATTTGTTTTTGATTTTTCTTGACAATTAAATAATACTAGTGTATAATATGTGTAAAGTTAAAATGCTTTACACATATTTTTTTGAGGTAAGAAATGGAAGAAAATATAAAATTTAGTATGCTTTATGACATATATGGAGAGTTACTTACGAAAAAGCAACAAGACATTTTTGAAGAATATTATTTATATAACCTTTCTTTAAGAGAAATAGCAAAAAACAAAGAGATTTCCTATCAAGCAGTAAGAGATAGCATAAAGAAAAGTGAAGAACTACTTGAAGAATATGAGAAAAAAGTTGGAATGCTAAATTTAAAGAAGAAGGTAAACAAAATAGAAAAAATATGTAAAACTCAAGATGGAAATAAAGAAGAAATATTAAAAGTTTTAAGTGAGGATGATATATAGTGTTTGAAAATTTATCTGATAGACTTCAAGGTATAGTAAAAAAATTAAAAGGTCAAACAAGAATTACAGAAAAAGAATTAAATGAATGTTTAAGAGAAGTTAAACTTGCACTTTTAGAAGCTGATGTAAACTATAAAGTTGTAAAAAAGTTTGTAAATAATGTAAAAGAAAAAGCTTTAGGTGAAGATGTAATGAAGAGTCTTACACCTGGTCAACAAGTTGTTAAAATTGTTAGAGATGAACTTACAGAACTTCTTGGTTCTTCAGAGTCAAAATTAAACATTTCATCAAATCCACCAACTATAATTATGCTTGTAGGACTTCAAGGTAGTGGTAAAACGACACTTTGTGGAAAGCTTAGCAATTATTTAAGAAAACAGGGTAAAAAACCACTTATGGTAGCTTGTGATGTATATAGGCCAGCTGCAATAAAACAACTTGAAACTATAGGCAAAAGTTTAAATATTGATGTGTATAGTGAAGAAGGAAATAAAAATGTAGTTGAAGTTGCAAGTAATGGATTAAAAAAAGCTCATGCTAAACTTTGTGATGTTGTATTAATAGATACTGCAGGTCGTCTTCAAATAGATGATACACTTATGGATGAATTGGTAGATCTAAAAAAAGCTGTAAAACCTCATGAAATTATACTTGTAGTAGATAGTATGACTGGTCAGGAAGCTGTAAATGTTGCAGAAACATTTAATGAAAAAGTAGGTATTGATTCAATAACAATGTCAAAACTTGATTCTGATACAAGAGGTGGTGCTGCATTATCTGTAAAAGAAGTAACAAATAAACCAATTAAATTTGCTTCTGTTGGAGAAAAGTTAAGTGATTTAGAACCATTTTATCCAGATAGAATTGCTTCAAGAATACTTGGAATGGGAGATGTTTTATCAATTATAGATAAAGCAGAAAAAGCTTTTGATGAAGAACAAGCAATTGAACTTGAAAGTAAAATGAGAAAGAATGAATTTACTCTTGATGATTATTTATCAGTTATGAAAAAAATAAGAAAGATGGGTTCATTTAAACAAATTCTTGGTATGATGCCTGGAATTCCAAGTGAAATTAGAAATGCTGAAATTGATGAAAAACAATTATTTAGAATAGATGCAATTATTACTTCCATGACAAAAGAGGAAAGAAGAAATCCTAAAATATTAAATGCTAAAAGAAGAATTAGAATTGCAAATGGTAGTGGTAATAAAGTTGAAGATATAAATAGATTTATGAATCAATTCGAACAAATGCAAAAAATGATGAAATCTTTAAATGGAGCTAAGGGAAAAAATAAATTTAGGAATTTAAAGAATATGATTAAATAAAATTGTTATTAATAAATAAATATAAATTTTTAAGGAGGTGACATTATGGTAAAAATCAGATTAAGAAGAGATGGTGCAAAGAAAAATCCATATTATACTTTAGTTGTTGCTGATTCAAGATTTCCATCTGATGGAAGATTTATTGAAAAAGTAGGAACATACAATCCTATGGTAGAACCAGCTGAATTAAAAGTAGATACTGAAAAAGTAACTGAATGGATCAAAAAAGGTGCAAAACCTACAGACACAGCAGCTGCTCTTATAAAAAAAGCAGGAGTAGAAATATAAGGAGGAAAAAATGTATAAAGATTTATTGGAATATTTAGTTAAAAACCTTGTAACTAATCCTGACAAAGTTGTTGTTAGAGAAGAACAAAAAGAAGACTCTAAACTTATGCTACACTTAAGTGTTGATTCATCTGATATGGGAAGAATTATTGGTAAAGAAGGCAGAATTATAAGAGCTATAAGAGAAATAATTAATTCATACGGAATGAAAAATTCTAAAAAAGTGTTAGTAAATGTTGAGGAGAATAAATAAGGTGGACTATATTTTAATAGGTAAAATTGTAAATATACACGGTATAAAAGGTGAAGTTAAGGTTTATCCATATACTGATGATATTCATAATTTATCAAAAATAAAAGAATTTTATTTAGATAATAATGGAAAAGAAAAATACATCGTTGAATCTTCAAGAGTACATAAGAATATGTTAATTGTTAAAATTAAAGATTTATCTGATCCTGATGAGGCTTTAAGACTGAAGAATAAAGATATATTTATTCCAAAAGAAAATTTAGAAAAATTAGATGAAGGAACATATTATGTTTTTGAACTTATCGGACTTGAAGTATTAGATATGGATGGTAATAAAATTGGTACACTTAACGATGTGCAAAATTGTTCAGCTAACGATGTATATGAAATTGTAACTTTAGATAATAAAAAAATATATCTTCCTGCAATCAAGGATGTTATAAAAAAGGTAGATATAGCAGGTAGAAAAATGTATGTAGAGATAATGAAAGGATTAATATGACAAAATTTATTGTACTTACACTTTTTAAAGAAATGTTTGATGGCTTTTTAGGTACAAGTGTTATAAAAAGAGCTATTGATGAAGAAAAAGTAAGTGTTGATGTAATAGATATACGAGATTTTTCTTTAAACAAACATAAAAAAGTTGACTTTCCACCATATGGCGGAGGAAGTGGTATGGTAATGTCATGCGAGCCATTATCCAGAGCTATTGATTATGCAACTGATATTTTAAAAAAGTATGAAAAAGAGATAAAAATTATATACTTATCTCCTAGAGGTAAACTCTTAAACTATAATCTTTCTAATAGCCTTGCAAATGACAATTCAAACTATATACTTGTTTGTGGTCATTATGAAGGAATTGATGAAAGGATTATAGAGGAGTATAATATTTTAGAAATATCAATTGGTGATTATGTGCTAACTGGAGGAGAACTTGCAAGTCAGGTACTTATGGATAGTGTGATAAGACTTATACCTGGTGTAATAAGTAGTGAATCCTTAATTGAAGAATCTCATACAAACTATTTACTTGAATATCCACAATATACAAAACCAGATTTGTTTAGGGGAAGAGTGGTACCTGAAATTTTAAAATCAGGTAATCACAAAAAAATAGCCGAGTATAGAAAAAATGAATCTATTAGAATTACTAAAATTAATAGACCAGACTTATTAAAAAAATATAATGATTTGAATAATAAATAGATAAAAGGAGGGAAAAAGATGGACATTATAAAAGCTATAGAAAAAGAAAATATGAAAGATACAGTTGAAAACTTTAACATAGGTGATACAGTTAAAGTATCAGTTAGAATTAAAGAAGGAGATAAGGAAAGAATCCAAATCTTCCAAGGAACTGTTATTAAACGTCAAAATGCTGGACTTAACGAAACATTTACAGTAAGAAAAATATCTTCTGGTGTTGGTGTTGAAAGAACATTCCCAGTACATTCACCTAAAGTTGCTAAAATTGAAGTAACAAGAAAAGGTAAAGTAAGACGTGCTAAACTATACTATTTAAGAGATAGAGTAGGTAAAGCCGCTAAGACTAAGGAAAAAATAGACTAATTATATATATAAATACCAGTACATTTTTGTACTGGTATTTATGCATATATATTAAAGTATTATCCTTCTGCTATTAATTTACCATTAGCAATTGGTAAGTTAGCATAATTTTTGTCTGTAAAAGTAAATGTCCTTTCAGTAGCATCTGGATTTGAAATTTGTAAAGTTACTTCTTGATCCTGTAATGTGGTATTTTGCAGTTCTGCGTTAAATGTATGTTCACCATCAGAAGAAACTTGTTTAAAGTAAACACTAAGAGGTGTGACATCAGCTGAATATGGAACATTGTTAAATATTGCATCACCATCAGCGTTAGAAGTAATTATATCTCCATAGGTATTTCCTTCTGCATCACATCTATAAAAAGTTGCACCCTCAATAGGAACACCTCCAGCAGTTCCATCATCTGTTATGTGAAGTGTTAAAGTACCTGTAGCTGAAATTGTAAAGCTATATTCGTTTTTTCCTTCAATAATCTCAATAGTTGATGGATCTAATGATGGAGGATTATAACCAAAAGCTTCTGCTGTTATAGTGTAATTTCCATTAGCTAAAGCTAAACTTCCCTTTCCATTTGTAATTTGTATATTATGTTGTACCGACATAACATTAATTCCCCTTTCTCTATTGGTAATCCAGGATAATTTTTATCTGTTACCATAAATTTAATGGAGGGTATTACATTTGGCTCTTTAAAAAAGAAGAAAAATTTTTGATAGCATATGTTAGTAGGACATAAATTTAAAATATATGTCATAGGAATAAGCTCATTACAATTTTGTATAATTACAGTGTAGCATTTAAATAACAAAAAGCATAATGTTATTTCATTTATATCATCTATGCAACCATTATATATAATTTTTCCTTTGTGATATATTCTAATACAGTAGTTAGAATTACAAGAACAATTTGAAATACACTTAAATGAAATTTTCTTTTTCATAAATACCTCCATATATATATTTTATGTTTGTACAAGACATTTGTGATTAAAGTAAATCAGTTAATAGTTATAACGGTGTATAAGTTTATTAGAAGTAGTAAATATTTATTAAAAAAAAGAATAAATAGTGCTATTAAAAGCTAATTACTTTATAATTATTAATAAATATGGTATAATGAAAACTAGTTAGTAAAATTACGCATTAGAACTGTGAATTTTAGTGTATAGAGTTCTTTAAGATTCTTATGTTTTAGATAAATTAAAATTTGAATATTTTTATATAGGGATTATGATAATCTTTACGATTACGAAGAATTAAAAAAATTATTTAGTGTAGATACCTAAATATACGGAGAAAATCCTAAAAAGGAAATCAACATCCAACTCATTCATATACAGCTAATAAGAAAGAGGTGCTAGATAAATTTAAAGTTAAACAAGATAAATTATATAAATCAGACTTTGATAATTTTTTAAATGAAACAAGAATGATAGAGAATGGAAGTGATAAATAATGGATATGTATCAAAAAAGTGAAATAAGAAAAAATAAAAAAATGAACGAAGATACAAAAAGTTTAGCATCAACCAGTATCAACTGGTATAAACCGAATTATGGAAAACTTCCTACGAAAGCTTATAAATAAAGATCTTTAGTTTTATTTCTTTTTCCATTTTATAACTGAAAAATGATAATTATTTTAAATAAAATAGAGGTAATAACGACTTATGAAAAACTTTTATATGAATCAATAAATAAGGAGGTAGTAATGAAGAAAATTGAAGATAGATATGCTAACAATATTTTTGAGAATATTAAACATATGGATGAATATGGAAATGAATATTGGCATGCTAGAGAACTTTAAAAAGTTTTAGAATATAAAGACTGGAGAAACTTCTTAAAGGTTTTAAATAAAGCAAAAGATGCTTGTAAAAATTCTGGGTTTAATATAGATGAACAACTTGTTGAGGTCAACAGGTTGTCAAAAAGAAATAATAATGCCATTGCTAATATACAAGATTATAAACTTTCAAGATACATATGTTATTTAATAGTACAAAATGCAGATCCAAGCAAAGAAGTTGTTGCTTTAGGACAAACCTATTTTGCTATTCAAACAAGAAAACAAGAAATAACAGAGCAAGAATATGATTCATTATTAGATGACGGAAAGAGATTTTATCAAAGAAAGTTAACAAGACAAGGTAATTATACGTTGCAAAAAGTTGCGTCTTCTGTTGGTGTTAAAAATATGGCTGAATTTCATAATGCAGGATATAAAGGATTATATAATGGTGAAACCGCTGATGATATATTTAAAAGGAAAAAATTACGATATAGAGAAGATATTTTAGATAATATGAATGAAGATGAATTAGTTGCTAATTTATTTAGAATAAATCAAACTAAGCAAAAACTTTTAAAAGATAATGTACAAGGTGAAAAAGAAGCCAAAGACGTACATTATGAGGTTGGTAAAAAAGTTAGAAAAGCAATTGCAGATATTGGTGGAATGATGCCGGAAGAAATGCCAACACCTAAAAAGAGTTTAAAAGAACTTGAAAGAGAAAGGAAAAAATTAGAAATAAAAGAGCAAAAGAAACTTGATGAAATAAAATAGTAATTTGTCGAGGAGGTAGATTATGAAAAAAGAAACAAAAATTGCACTAATAATATTAGCAATAGCTATATTTATTTTAGGAATTATAGGTGTCATTGTTGTAGGACTAAATAATAATTCAAAAGAAATAGAAGTTAAGGGTAAAGAAGAATTATATGACAAAGTAGAAGAATATCTTATTAGTAAAGAACAGCCACATTATTTTGTAGAAGAAAAAAATGCTAAACCTAATTATAATGTAAGTGATTTTCAAGTGTTTACAGATATTGCAAGATTAGGTATAAAAGAAAAAGATGATGAAACTTATGTATATATATGGGCATTAGTTGAGAGTTATTATGTACAAGATGGTAAATTAATTAGTAATGGTGGATATTCAATTCCTCATAAATTTATAATAAAAGATAATGAAATTATAGACTACAAAATACCAAGAGATGGTTCTGAATATTCAAAATCAATTAAAGAAATTTTCCCACTAGATATAAGAAACAAGTTAAATGATGACCTTGTAGATAGAAATAAAATTGATAATCAAGTAAAAGAACATTATTCATATTTACAAGATGATAAAATATCTATATCCATAAAAGAAGGTACATTAACGAAAAAGGGAATAACTTTAATTATAAAAAATAATGCAAAACAAAATTATTTTTATGGATCTCAATATTATTTAGAAAAAGAGGAAAATGGAACATTTAATGTATATGAACCAAAAGAAATTTTATCTTGGAATGATGTATTATATTCACTAAAAAGTAATGAACAAATAGAAATAGAAATAAATTGGATAATAGGATATGATGAATTAAGTAATGGTAAATATAGATTGGTAAAGAAATTTACAACAGAAGAAAATATAACATCATCTGCGAATGTGCAAGAAAATTTTTATGTAGAATTTGAAATAAAATAGTAAGATACAAATTACAAGTTGTAAAAAGGAAGTGATTAAAATGGATATGTATCAAAAAAGAAAAATCAGAGCAGAAAAGAAAAAAGATGATAGTCCAAAAAGTTTTCCATCAGTCGGAATCAACTGGTTCCCTGGACATATGGTAAAAGCACAAAACGAGATAAAAAATAACTTGAAATTAATAGATGTAGTTGTGGAAATACTGGATGCTAGAGTACCACTTGCAAGCCATAATAAGTTAATGGACGAGCTTGCAAAAGATAAAAAAAGGATAGTTGTACTTAATAAATCAGATTTAGCTGATAAAGTAGAACTTACAAAATGGGAAGATTATTATAAAAATAGAGGAGATGTTTGTGTTTTAACAAATGCAAATAAATCTGAAAATATTTCAAAACTTGTTAATGAAATAAGAAAACAGGGAAAAGAGATATATGAAAAGAAATATAGTTGTAAAAATATAAAAGTAAAACCTATATATAGGTGCTTAATTGCAGGTATTCCAAATGTTGGAAAATCAACAATAATAAATAAAATTGCAAATAGAAATGCAGCTGCTACATCAAATAAACCAGGTGTTACAAGAAAAAATCAATGGATAAGAGTTGGAAGTGATATAGAACTTCTAGATACACCAGGAATTCTTATGCCACGTCTAGATGAAAATAATGCAGGTGTAAAGCTTGCTTTAACTGGTAATGTCAAACTAGAAGTAGTAGATAACGAAGAACTTGCATGTTCAGGTATTAATTTACTAATCAATGAAGGATATAAAAAGTTGCTTGTAGATTCATATTCTATTGAAGAAGAACTTTTGGATGAACTTGATTCATATGATATTTTAGAAGTAATTGGTAGAAAAAGAGGATGCTTAGTATCAGGTGGAAATGTAGATATGTCAAGGGCTGCAAATGTACTTCTTGATGATATAAAAAATGGAAAAATTGGAAATATTGTATTAGAAAAGGTGGAGATGTAAAATAGAAGATAAATATATATTCTGGCTTCTGTGTTCTTTACAGAAGCTAGACTTATCTTTATATTCGAAATTTGAAGTTTCTTTTGGAAGTATAAAAGAAATGTATGAGATTTCAAATAATAGTTTAAAGTTTAAGCAAATTTTAATCAAAAATAAAATGTTTTTTTCAAATGAAGTTATAAATAAATTAGTAAGTTCTAAATTAAAAATCCAATCAGAAAAATTATTAAATATAATTCATAATATGAATATTAAAATACAAAAAGTAAAAATTAATGACAAATATCTTTATACGTTTGTATATGGAAATACAAATCTATTAAATTGTACTAGAAAAAAGCTATATATTTTTTGTGATAACAATACAAGTAAGTATGGAATAGAAAAATGCAAATATTTTTTAAATTGCAAAAATGTAAAAGAAAATATAAATGTGTGCATAGGTAGCAAAAATATAAAGAAGAACTCTTGTAATATAAGTATAGTGAATATAGAAAATGTAAGTGAGTTAAGGGCAATTCAAATAGAAAGATTGGATATAAATAATTTATATATTTTTAGTCTTTACAATATTATATGTATGCTAACAATTGCAGATGTTATATTAATTCCAGAAGCAAAATATACTAGTTATTCTAATACGTTAGTGAGTAATTTTTTAGATTTTGGAAAAGATATTTTAGTCATACCTGGAGATATATGGAATAAAAATTGTTTCTTTTCTAATTTTTTAATTCGTGAAGGCGCAAATGTAATACTTAATATAGCTGACTTAAATATATTTCTTTAAATTACTTTTTCTTTGCATTTTTTGGCTAAATTTTCCTCTAAAATTTATATAAAATCTGATATAAAATTATTTACAAAATTTAAAAAGTAGTATATAATAATCATGTATATGACAAAAGAAAAGGAGTTGATAATTTTGACAAGATTACAACTAAATCCTGAAGAAGAAATTACAAGAAAAGAATATTTAAAAAGAAAGAAAAAGCAGAAACAAAGTCTTAAGAAAAAAAGTAAGATTTCATATATAATGGTAGGAGCTTTAGTTATTTTAGCAGTTTATGTATTTTTTCAATTTTATGTATATAGTAAATCAAACAATTATAAGTATGTAGAAGGTGATGGAGTAAGTAACCAGAAAGTATATAATATGTATTATGTAACGGAAGGGTATACTTATGATCCTGTTTACTCATTAAACTCAATTAGAACAGATGGATTTAATGATACATTAATATATCAAAATAGTGGAATGCATGATATAATTTCAAAAAATAATTATATTTATGGAATTAAAAATGGTGCTTTATGTAGATTTTCTAAAGAAAATTCTGAAACAGAAACTTTAGTTAATTCTGGTGTCGAAAAGTATACTTTAACAGATACAAGAGTTTATTATATTGCAAATAACAAGTTAAGTTATATTGATGTAAATACTAAAGAAAACAAGGAATTTTCTATAGATAATGTATCAGAAGTATTAGTTGATAACAATAATTTATATGTCGCTAAACTAGAAAAAACTAAAAAAATATTGGTAAGATATGATCTTGAAGGTGGTTCTGAATTAAAACTTACTGATAGTCAAAATGTTTCATATATAATTCAAGATGAAAATAGCATATATTTTGTAAATAAAGCAGATGGAAATAAAATATATAAAATAGGAAAAGATGGTAGTAATAGTACTTCACTTTCTGATGCAGTTGGAATATCAGATAAGGGAAATATTAAAGAAATAGATGGAAATAAATATTTATTTGTTTCAAATGGTAAATTATATTATATAAATCCTTCAGATAGTAATTCGTTATGGAGTGTAAGTTTGTCAGATAACTCTAAGGAAAAGGTTATATATGGTTCTGTACAAATATTGCAAAATGTAGACGATACAGTCTTTTATAAAGTAAAGAATGAAATGGGAATTTATTTGTATAATTACAATACCAAATTTATGTCTAAAGTTACAAATAGAAATGTTAGTGAATTTTCAATTGACGGAATAACTGATAGCACAGATGAAATTCAAACGAAAGGACTTAATAAAAATTAATTAAATATGTAAAAAAACGGGGATTTAATATGATTATTAAAATAGGTTCTTTGTCAATAGTTGGGGTAAAAAATCCTAAAAAAGGCAGAGACTAAGTAA
>ERZ860076.40-NODE-40-length-95549-cov-27.275693_pt1 | contig 95549 bp, 118 predicted proteins | sample MGYA00509982_ERZ860076 | MGnify/ENA primary metagenome ERZ860076 (study PRJEB30046, sample SAMN00715193) | human gut metagenome | study: EMG produced TPA metagenomics assembly of the A metagenome-wide association study of gut microbiota in type 2... | reverse complement strand
CTAGTATCTTCAAGAGAATTATTATCTTCTACACTTAAGTTTTCTCTATAATCCTCTAAAGTAGACATCTCAGCTTCTTTAGTTCCAGTTAAGTCTATTCTAGTATCTTCAAGAGAATTATTATCTTCTACACTTAAGTTTTCTCTATAATCCTCTAAAGTAGATATCTCAGACTCTTCAGTATTTTCTAGATCAATTCTTTCATTCTCTAGAGCTTTAGGTTCAGACTCCTTTGTATCTTCTAGGTCTATCCTTTTATCTTCGAGACTTTTAGGTTCGGATTCTTCTGTTCCGGTTAAGTTGATTCTGGCATCTTCTAACTCAGAAGCTTCGTATTCTACAGTACCTTTCAGATCTACCCTAGTATCTTCAAGAGAATTATTATCTTCTACACTTAAGTTTTCTCTATAATCCTCTAAAGTAGATATCTCAGACTCTTCAGTACCTTCCAAATCTATTTTAGTGTTTCCAAGTTCTTCTAATACCTTTACAGTACCTCCAAGAGTTATTTTATCTTCAGGTAAACTCTTTAATTCTTCCCCACTTCTAAGAGACTCTTTATGATTCTCTAATTCATCTAACTCCTCCGGCGTTTTCCTAAGATTTTCCCTATAAGTTTCTAACTCTTTATCTTCTACGGTTCTCTCTAAAGATACTTTGGTTTTAGAAAGTTCAGCATCATCTACTGGATTTCTGAGTTTAACTTTAGTATCTTCAAGTTCTTTTAGATTATCTTTTCCACTATTTAATTTTTCTCTGTGATCTTCTAACTTATCTAATTCCTCCGGCGTTTCTTTAAGATCTTCTCTATAACTAGATAATTCAGAAGTTTCAATTGTTTTTTCTAAAGATATTCGAGTAGTATCTAATTCATTTTTAGAATCTACTTCGAGCTGTTCTTTGTATGATAAATCTTTAAATCCTTCAAGGTCTATTCTTGTTAGATCTAATTCTAGGTTGTGATTATCAATAAGAGATTCTCTTTCTTTTCCTAACTCTAGATCTTTTTCTGGAACCTTAAGATTTTCTTTTGTATTTATATAAAGATTTCTTACATCTCTAACTCCTTCTAGATTTAACTTTTCTGTACCTAGAGATTTTAATTCTTTTGGTTCCTCAGTTAATTCTTCTCGGCGGTCTTCTAGGGTTGGTTCAAGGATATTTTTTTTATTTACTATATCCTCACGATGTTTCTCTAGTTCTGTTTTCCTAGGATCATACAGATTTTCACGTGTCTTTTCTGTATACAACCCATGATTTTCCGCCGAGTCAGAGTTTCTATTATCAGAAAGTGGTTCTCGTGATGATTCTTTATATAGACTTTTAATACCACGAACCCCATCTAATCCCTCTATATGATCTTCGAGAGAATTAATTTCTGGAATCCTCCCTGTTGTTCTTCCAGGGAGTTCTAGATTATCTTTCTCTAGGGAAGTATGATTTTCTTGAGTTGTTCTAATACTTTTAAGATATTTACTAAGAGCTTTTACTTCCTCAGGTCTAGTAAGTTGATCACATCCAGGAATTTTATTTTGCTTCAGAATCTCATTTTCTATATTTCTTTCTCTCATAATTACATATCTAAAGTTTCAATAATACTATTCAATGTATAAACATAGAATACTTCAGCTACTTCAGAGTAACCCATTTTAAGAGATATTTTAAATCTGAATGTATATTTTCCACGAGTATATTGTAATTCATCCCCTACTTCAAGAGATCCATCATCTGTATATACTTCTAGATTATCTCTGTTTCGATTCCATACATCTCTTAGTTCATTCTGATTTAATATCAATATTGTAGTAAATTGATCATAATCGTTCTCTAATGTACTACTTGATGAATATGTACCTCCAAAAACATTTTTCCATTTTGAATTACTCTTTGGTCTGAGTACTACAAATTCAGTCCCAAGAAGTTTTAATTGTAATTTTATATTTTTCATTCCAATAGAATAAAGCCTATTTGCCTTATCTAAGTTTTTTGAAATCATATCCGCCATAATAGTATATATTTAGTTTAAAGATTAATCACAGTCAATAATAGTACAAAATTCTTCTGTATCAATTATTTCACGTATTAATTTATATATCTGTTCAAAAGTAAGAGATCCTGATAGTTTCATTACATATATATCTCTCTCTAGGATCGTAGTTGTTCTAATATGAGCTGCCATAGATCTAATGAAATCATCAATTTCGTACTGACTATATTCAAGATCTTTTGGAATATATATTTTAATTGAAGATGGATCAGGATATATACTAATTACATCTTTGGGAATTTTACTAGAAACTTCATAATCCCCGATACGATCTTTATCCAATTTCTCTGTTAATTTCGTTATCATCTTTCTAGCTTGTAAATCTGAAAAATATCGAATTCTAGGTACTATCATTTTTCAAATATATTAGGTTTTACATCAGTTGACATGAATTTTTTTAAGATAAAATCAAATTCATTTCTTGTTTTAATTGTGTAGTTATATACAACTACTTTTCCAGTATCTACCCTATTTACTATCGTTTTTAAGTGATTCCAGAAAATAGAATCAATCTTCTTAAGTTCGTCGGTATCCTCTTTATTTACTGTTATTACGAATATTCCAGAGATCATTGACATATTAATACCTATATCTCCACCAAATTCCCCAACAGTATAATCTAAACCTTCAACATAACGAAGTCTTTTAAGGCTATTTTCTAAGTACTTATTTCCAAAATCTCCTCGATATGTAGGAATTATATCAGGATCATTAGAAAAAGCTACTGCAGCACTATAAATTAAACCGATAAGATCTTCAGATTTACCGGAAAATAGAAATTTTCCTGTCTTTCCAATGAATTTCTTTAAATCATATTTATTTAAAGACTTAACTGAAAAATCCTTCTGTTCAACTTCCTTAATTCTATTTTCAACTAAAGCTTTGTTATCAAGAAGATTTATTTTTACTCCAAGAGTATTACTGAGTTCCATTATAAAGTTGGCTATAACTTGATAATTTGTAAATACAATAGCCACTGAATAAGAATTATTTCTAGAATTGATTGCATAACTACTATATTCCATCCCTGTATACTTCTTACAGTAATAGTCTAAACTATCTGAAGTCTTTTCCAATTCCTTAGAGGTCATTCCAAAAGTATACATGGTAATGGAATTATCTTGTATTGAAAAATTTAATTTATAAGCTGTTACATTTCGATCATTAAAACTAAACTTCTCATCTATTTTTGCTCTTTTATCTAATGAATCTCCTATAGTTACTCCAGAAGCTCTATAAATACCAAACTCACGACGAATTAATTTATCTACTTCTTGAAATTTAATAGATGACATTGGATTGTGTAAATAGTTTAAGAAGAATTTTAATACTACACCTGCTATAGTTCCATATTTACCTCCAGTTATAGCACCACTGGTAATACTAGCATCTTTTAGGAGACTACCTGTAACTCCTCCAATACCAGCACCAGCTAAGGCAGATTTTCCGATTACTTCTATAGCTCCTGGAACCTTATCCATATCCTTAGGACCTGTATAGTGACCCTCCGGAATTGTATATTGTTTTTGTCTAAATTTTGTCATACCATAAGATTTTTAAAATAATTAGTCGAGCTATTTACTATATTTTCTACAACTCTACCTCCTTTACTATCTACATACTTAGATGCAGCCTTAGACATTTTATCACCAACTCCAATCTTTTTCCACATAGTTTTCTCTGGTTTTCCTACTACACTAACTAAAGCAGATGTTCCAGGAATAGGTACTGTTTTCATAGCTACAGAAGTTATAGGTGCTTCTATAGATGGTTGAATTACTTTAGTATTTACAACTCTTCCTGGATTAATGGCTGCTTGATTTGCCGCCATTTTTACTCCTTCTATCTTATTTAAACCTCTTGCTGTAGCTTCTAAGACTTTATTTTGTGTTTTTATGGCGGATCTTTTTGCAGCCATTGGAGTCTTTCTAAGAACTTTTTTATTAAATCCAGCCAATACTCTAGTTCCTGTAAGAGAATACAACTTTCTTTTTATTATCATAATTTTATATATTAAACAAGTAAATCTCCATACCATCCAGATTGGAGTATATAATTATCACACCTAGATCTAAGCTCTTGATATGCAGGGTCGATATTAGATAAAACGTCAATAGAAACACCAGGGAGCAATAAAGAAGCTTTGAGATTTCTGATGTAATTCAATAAATGACATAATGTAAGGTCCATGAAAAATGTACCCCTTGATCCTTCTTCTATATTCAGCCAATAAATAGCTGCTTTAGATGATCCTGGATTAAACGTTTTATCAGGAAGAAAGTCAGGAATTATTGGTCGACTACATATTCCCCTAACATAAAATTGATCATAGCTAGGCATATCCATCATAAAAACATATGGACGTCTATAATCCGTAAAATAAGTATAGTTTCCTGGAGCTGGATAAGATATAGAACCTATTCTGTACATAGGAATAGAATTTGGAACTAATATAATCTGATCTTCCGATATTTTACAATCAAGAAATAATGTAAAATTACTCTTAATCTCACAATATCCTTCAAGTCCCATGTTCTCACAACTACACATCTGAGAACGGTTCATTTTCATCTCCAGAACTAATGGTAGAGTATTTTCAAATTCTCTTAATGACTCCTTAATTATTTCCAGTAGTATTTCATCTGCACTAAGGTAGTCATTTAAATCTAAAATTTCGTCAAGAGAAGTTAAATTGACTAATGCTGCTCGTATAAATAACTTCTTCTTAAGATCTATTAATAATGTTTTATCCATGATATAATACTGGTAATAATTTAGGTTCTACTTTTGTTGTTATATCTTTTCCTTCTTCGAAAAATATCTTTATGATTTCAGGGATTTTATTATTATCTTTATAGGGAATTCGAAGAAGACATATATTATTTTCTTTGCAATATTGTTCTAAACATCTATCTCGATTGACTTGATTTACGAAGTCTTGATACGTAGATTGAAAGAAAGAAGTAAATTCATAATGTTGCTTTCCATCATATTCTATTATTGATATTAAATTATTATTTTTATCTACAATAGCTATATCTAGAAATAATGATTTTTTCTTTTCTGTGTACGGGTCGATCAAAGAAATTGAAAATTGCTGTATTACTAAATAGTTAGTTCCTTTGATTAATTCAATTACTTGTTTAAAGCAATATTTTTCATGATCAGATATTCCACTTCTAATTTCTTGATCACAACTTGGGCATAAAGGACCTCTTATAGAGCTATTACATGCTAAAGTATTAAAACAAACAGTATCCCAAATAAGATTATGTTTATTACATTTTAAAATTAATTTTGTTTTTGTATTTACATACTTTCCTCCAACAAAACCAAGAAACTCTATATTATTTCCAAAAATTTTATTTCTTTTTTCTAAAAATTCATGAATTATTTTAATTGCTTCTTCATCTGTATGTTTTTTAGACTCTATATGTTTTTCGATTCTACATTTAGGACATATTCCTCCAAGTGATTTATGACTATCGTTTCTTGGTTTTCTAATTAAAGCTGTATATTTAATATTAAATTCACCATGAATAGGACATATTACTGTAATAATACTATTTATATTTTTAAATTGAGTTAATATATTAGAATAGTCATAATCTCTTCCATCGTTTTTATGAAGCTCTAAAACTTTCAATAAAGCATCTTCTGGAGAGTATACTATAGACTTACACCTATTACATTCAGGAGAGTGTTCTATATCTTTAAATCTAATTAGAAAATATCTTACCGTATAATTATCCCAAGTTATATTATGTTCTCTACAGTGTAAGATTATATGAGTATTATCTTTAGAGATATAGTCATTTTCTTCTTTAAAACCTAGAAATTCTATTTTCTTATTAAATTTTTTATTTGTTTGTTCTAATATGTTTGTTATTTCTTCAATTAATATATCTCTTTTTATTCCTCTTTTCATGGTTTTAGTATTTTATAAAGGATAGTATGTCAGATTTCTCCAACATACTATCTATTATTAATTTTATTTTAATTTTGCCTTTTGTTATTCAAGGGCTGCTCCTCTAGTATCTTCGTACTCTGAGACTGTAAGTTGCATACCAATATCAAAAATATCATGATAAACAACCACGAATTTCAAAGCTCTTTGATATCTAACCAAAACGTTAACCACCATTTTATTCTGCATTATTGTTAAACTTAAATATAAAATTAATATTTAAGATCAGACTATATCATTTTAATAAGTACATAGTCGTTGAGAGAAAATTTTTGTAAACTTTCTTTGCTGATTTATTTTATTATCTTCCAGCAATTCTCTTATTTTTCTTGGTAATGTAAAATCCAAGGCGCAATTATTTACGCTGAATTTGAACAGGGTTATTTGTCTCATCAATGATAATACGGTAATCATCAATATTATAAGACATTGGGAGAATAGTTGATTTGAACCAGTACTTTTAAATTATTAGTAATTATTAATAAGCAGACTATATCATCTAAATTATATTTCAAACTTAGTTATACATTTAGTCGTTGAGAACATCTATTTCGTTTAGATATTTTGCTGATTTGATTATCTTAACTGATAATAAGATTCTTTCCAGCATTTTAGTATAATTTTCCTATTTATAATATTGTAAATAGGCGACTACATAATTAATCGATAGTTCCAATCGCACTTTCCCATAGTTTTGGTGCAATTCTCCAGCCTATATACTGTTTAAGTAGTACAGGCATAGCCTTTGAGATACGAATAGCTAAACGAGAATTACCTTCATCTGAAACAATATTATCTACACTTTGCTTAGTATAGTTATCATTCATATTCCAAGCGTTAGTTTGATAATTCCAGAGTACAGTATTTACTCGTTTTGATAGCAGAAGTTGACGAGTTTTCTTATTAAACTCTGTCATAGGTCTTTGATACTGAACAATACCATTAGTTTGTCCAAGCACAGGAGCAAATTCTGCATTATTTCTACGGTTTCTAGCTACAGCTTCCCAATAAACAACAGCAGGTGAGCAATAATATTTCCATCCAAATGTACCAGAGTCGATATCCCAAGGTGCAGATAGATAGAGTTTATATGAATCTTGTGCTATCTTAGTTGCATTATTAGCGATAGTCATATAATTTGTGCTCTGAACTGTTGATATTGGATAGAAATAGTTAGAGTTGATAGCCATATTAGCCAAGTAATTCTGGAAACTTAGTGATGTATTTCCAAGGTCACATAATCCTTCAACCACATAAATTTCCTGAATATTGATTTCGTCAAGTGCTTTCTTAAGATCCGATTCAGATACGTCAAGAATATCTGTTTCAGTTGGATCTACGCCTAATTTTGCATAAACTTGATCTCCACCATTTTCTTGATATTCATAGTACTTATATGAACTTCCAGATCCAACTCGGTAAACATCTCCAACTGACATACCTATTGAGTTGTAAAGATCAGTCATTGAAGAAACTGTTTGTTTATAAGAACCTGCATTTGGGTCATTAGGATCAAGTTCTACCCATACTTTATCATCAGCTCCGTATCCATAGTAGTTCAATCCAAGCTCTCTCATATCGTCAGGGAGTTGAAGTTGAATCATACTTAGGAGTTCATTGAGTTCTGATACTTCCATATCTCCACGGCCGGTTACTTTACCTATATTAAAGAACTGTACTTCGTCAGAAATATTAGGATCAAGAACAGCGACTTCATAAAAATCTCGCTGTAGGATACTTTCTGACGGTTCTACTGTTCCTTTCTTGGTATAGGTATCTAGAACGGCCGATAGTACCATATAAGGAGAATCAGAGTTTTCATTCAAAGCAGGGTTAGTTAATTCTTTGGTAACTACTGCATCATGATTAAAACGTCTAATTCTAACTCTCAGATCAGTATTAGAGTTATATTGATTAACTGCATAATATTTTTGTTCTTCGAAACCAGACCAAGCAGAAGCATTAATATCTATAAGTTTTTGATTAGGATTATCACTAGTCCAATCAGGTTCACAAATTACGATATACTGCTTTCCTAGTGGACATCTAGAATCTGAAGTATCTAGCATATCCTGTCCTAGGTAAAGTTCATAGAATACAACTGCCTTTGCTTTATCAGGATCAGTCGTTTCATTTTCAGGAACGATATTATTAGGATCTGTGAAGAATTTATAAGATGGAGAGAAGAATTTATTAGTTTCATTCATCTGATTTACTAAGTCAGGGAGAGTTCTTACATAGTAGTCATACTGAGGACCATCATCAGTTGTACGATTACCAAGAATACCTACTCCATTCAAATTAATTGACCATCCATCTTGATCATGTTCTGCATCATCTCCATCAATATCAAGAACAAATTTAACGACACCTTTATCAGCATCTCTAAATCCCTTCATTAAAGCACCATCTCTAAGGATATATGTACTATAATCAGTTTTAGTCATGGGTTTAGCGTAGTAGATATCGTTAGCTTTAGATGCTCTACAAACCAGCATAACATTAGAGCCAGCCAATCTATAAGCATTCATCCACATTGTTGCAGCTACATTTTTATCTCCTGTATTATTAGCATCATGATAAAGATTATTTAAGGATGCCATATAATCTTCTGTTAAGTCTCCTGAAGCATAAGTTTTTAAGAATTCAGATTGACTAGAAATCAATGTAGGAACTGCTGGGCCTGCATCAGAAATTAAAGTCACTCCGATAATTAAACTTTCACCTGCAGTAGGATTAAGAGCTGCGGTATGTACTCTCTCTATAACTTTTACATACGGTTCGAGAGTTTCAGTCCATTGTGCCATAATTTAAATATAATAATTAATTGTTTTGTTTTAACCAACTTCTACGAGATATACTGGATATTTATTTCTTATAAATTTTTCACATATTCCAGCTATTAAACCAACATCAGCGGTTCCATCAGATATAGTAGTTATAGAAATCTCATTATATCTACTTTTACTTTCTTCTGTTACTGCACTTGAGTTTGGTAGATTTCGTATTATGTTTTTTGTTATATCTTTTAGTTTATTATCTGCTATTGTATTTACTAGAAGTCTAAGTTCACCAGAATTTCTTGTTATAGCTACACTTATTGCTGATTTAAGAGAATCCGCCGTTTTAGGATCTCTTGTAAAATCGGAGCCTTCTTTAAAACCTGTTTTCTTAAGATCCTCTACTACTCTATCCATTAATCTATTGTCAACTGTTAACTTTCTGGAAATAGCCTCATCACCTTTTTTTATAGTACCAACTAAGGCTCCAAGAGCTGCTCCGACTAATGTTCCGGCGGCTACTACTCCAAGTCGTTTAGCAAATGGACTTAGAGTATTTAATTTTCGGAAAGTAGGGTTACTTCCTTCATATTTAATATTTTTAGCATCTTTTCCGGATAATGGTAAACTTAGGGTAGCTACGTTTCCACCAATTATAGCTCCTTTAACAGTATCAGATAATATACTAAAGTCTTTTCTTCTAAATGTAATCATATTATTATCATTTCTCTCGGAAAAGATTTTTTTAAATTTATAAGAGGTTGTCTTTTTTGGTTCTTTTACTTCTACCTCTTTTAAAGTTTTATTAACTCCTCCAAGTGCTTTAGTTAATTTATCCATTGCTTCTAGTTGTTCTTCTTGATATTTTTTATCAGAATTTTTTCTAGTAGCATTAATAGCAAGATTAGTTCCAGAAAATCCAGCAGTGGCAGTAGTAATTTTTGCCGTAGGGTTATTTTTATAAAACTCCTTTACATCTCTGATTATTTTCTTTGGTTTAAATTTTGCCATAATTTTTTATTAATTTTAATAGGAATAACCATCTCTTTGAGTCATATTTGTCTTCCAATCCTGTTTTTCTCTTCGTCTAGCCTGTCTCTGAGCATAATTAAGTCTTTTATTATACCATTCATTATTTTCAGCTTGTTTATTTCTATTTCGAAGAGCCATTCCACCTGCTAGAAGACCACCAACAACTAATCCAGTTTTTCCACCTTTACCCATTCTTCCGAGTAAACTACGACCTGCCTTATTCTTTCCGAAAGCTCCAGCAACAGCACCAACTGTTCCACCAAGAGCAGCACCACCAAGAGCAGCACCAGCTACAGAACCATATCCAGGAGCTTGTTTTGGTTTTTCAGCAAGAATATCTGAATCTTTCATTCTCTTAAGATTATCAGTATCGTCGTATTTAGTGAATAATTTTCTTTTTATAATCATTGTATTTCTTGATTTTTAGAATCTTGATATTTGAAAGCATCTTTATCTAGAGCCCGAGCTGTTTTATTTACTATCTTCTCTCCAGTTCCCCACGTTGCTCCTAAAACTGCAGCACCGACTGGAATACTACCTGCTAAGGCTGTTTTGGGGTTATCCATGATGAACTTACCTGCTTTTTGAGACCATACTGAACCTGAATGTTTTCCATATCTATTTAACTGATGACCGAATTTGTATACACCTTTTCGACCACCTCCGCCAGATAAATTAGAAAGTCCACCTAAAATTGTTTGTCCAGGAGTTTTAAATATCTGTGAATTTCTTACAGATTTAGAAGCGCCAGTAAGTAATCTTTTAACTGCCATTACTCCAGGGACTGCATAGTTTCTCTGAGTTAATGCCATCTGATCTTTATATTGAGCTTTTTCAGCAGAGTATCCGAGAGCCATGGGAGCAGAACCTAGAGCAGCCATCGTTATTAACGTTCCTTTATTTTTTTTTGCAGCTTCTCCTAAAACTTTTCCAGTACCTTTTACTGCTTTCATTATAGATCCAGCAGAATAGGTTTTTTCAAGAGGCATTCCATTTTTCTTCATATCTTTTTGAATTGCTTTATCAGTAAGATATGAAGCTCCTGCCATTGTAGCTCCCATCATAGTTCCACCAATCAGCTTATTTTTTCCTTTCCACACAATTTTACCAACATCTTTAGCGAGACCTTTAGCATTTCCTAAAGTTTTATTATTCTTAAGAGTTGCTGTAAGTTTTGCAAAATTTATTTGAGCAAACTGTTTTTGTCCCATTACATCTGCTGCTTGTTGTGCTGCTTGTGGATTATTTTTTGCGTTTTCTGCAATTTTATTTAAAGCTTTGGTCATCTTTCTATTTTGCTCCTCTGCCTGTGCTGCTTGTTCCTCAGCTTGTTTCATTTGATCAGAGCCTTGTTTTAGAGAAAGACCTGTACCAATAGCCCCTGCAGCATTTAAAGCCATTCCCCAAAAAAATTCTTTTTGTCTAAACTTAATCATAATCTAAATCCTCCTATAATTAAGTCTGCATATCTTGACCGGCAGTTTTAAGACCTTTTCCAAGACCTCTAGTAGCTGCAGAACCTAAGAGATAACCAGCTCCCATACCTAAAATACTTCCAAATGGTCCCCCTATCATTGTTCCAATAGTTCCTCCTAATTTAGTAGCTCCTAAAACACCACCAGCGATTCCGGCTACTTTATTATCAAGAGCTTTACCAACTCCTTCTGTAACTCCTCCAAGTGTATTTCCGGCAGCTTCAGTTAGTGCATTGTAACATTTTCTTTTTAATCTGTATCTTGCCATTTACCTCTTCCTCCACGATTTAATTCTTGATTTAATTTTCTCATTTCTTTTCCTAAATTACCGATTCCAGCTAATTCACGTTGAGAAGTATTCATTCTACCCAGTCTATCCATATCTGTATCATATTTTCTCCCTTTAGTGAAACCAAGAGCTGGGTTATTAGTATTTAATATCTTGGTTTGAGAAAATCTCTTTACAATCATCATGCATTAAGTAAATATATTTTATAACCTAATCCGAAGGGTAATATATTCAATGCATTAATAGCATCTTCGATAGATTTGAATTCTAAGACCAATGATCTTGATTTTTTATCATATTTGATAGCCTCTCCAAGCAATTCAGAAACTTCATAAGATAGATCAAAGGAAGGAGAGAATGAACCAGATAGATAGGGATATTGTTTATCACCGCCTTTACTCTTAAATTCTCTTTGCTCTAAAATTGATCCTGGAAATTCTGAATACTTCTTTTCTTTCTTTTTTCCACCTCTTCTTTCTTCAGGATTATCATTCCTAGGTCCAGAAGTGTCTCCTAAAGAAGTATTATTATTTCCTCCATTATTGTTATTATTCCAATTTGGATCACTATCTTTTGGCGCAAATATAGAATGACTTACGTTTAATTGCATATTTCCAAGACGTTTATCATATGTTTTACCTGGAAGTCTAACCTCATCTGGTAACTTTGCTTTGGCACCAATTTTTAGATACATTCTATATTTATCTTTTCCAAACATAGAAGTACTAATTACAAATCTTTCGATTACTACATTATTTCCTCTAAGAACAGGAATTAATGCACTAGTATCTATTACTCCGAATTTATTTCTATCAGAATATCGCATAAGTTTTACATAAAGACTTCTCATTGCATCATATTCTGTAAATTCTTTCTGTCTAAATTTAATCATGCCACAACTGATAAATTATATTTTGTAGCGAGAATTTCTATAATATCAAAAGCTATTCCTAAGTGATCAGTTTCTGCTGTGATTACTCTGGTTTCTTTATTAATATCAGTTATTCTCATTCTAAAAATATCTTTGATTAATTTTTGAGTATAATTGTATAATTCCTTATCCTGTACTTGAATTTGATAATATCCAGACTCATTTTTTATAAATGAAACTAAAACCATAGCCTTAGAATTAACTCTACTAACGCTATCTGCTTGCTCTGGAGTTATAATATTAGGCCGTAATCCTTGTTTCTTTAAATATTCAATAGCGTCCGGCATTAAATTTTGGATAAGGTATTTCTTCTTTCTAAAATTTATCATAACCCTTTGTTTATAATTGTTGTTTCAGTATCAACCGGAACTTCATAATGATAATCTGGATTATTTCGTTCAAACTCTATATTCTGAACTATTTCTTCTAGGAATTTATATCTATCATCAATTACTTCATAGAAAAATAGTTCACATCTGAATTGACATTGATAAGAGAAATTTGAATTATCATCTTGTTGATATGTCTGGTTAAAATCTTCAGTTATTCCTCCCCATTTTATTGCAGCTGTCCATCTTTGTCCATATCTATCTGATGTTTTGAATTCACAGAAATTAGTAAGTAATGTGACATTCATATATCTATTTTTAAAGTCAAAGAATAATGGCATATCAGTACTTCTTAGATAAAATTCAACTGGTATTTTATGCTGCATTACTTTATCATCAGAATACTTAGGATGATTATCTTTCACTGGAGTCTGAAGAAATTGATAAACAACATGTGATGTTTTAGTTAATGTAGTTTCTTTATTAATTCTAACTAACTCTAAACCATAATCATCTAAAATTTTACGTAATTCTAGAATAAATTGATCTTGATAATCTACAGCTCTTATAACATAATCATTATATTTCCTTCTTAATGTAAATATTGTTTCAGATTCAGATTCAAGTGTAACATCATCTGAACTAATTATAATTTTAGGAAAATTTCTTATCTCATAACAGCTTGGTCTAGGTCCAATAGGTTGAAGATATATAAGATTTCCAGAGTAAAACAAGAAATTTATAAACTCAGGATTTTTATAATCTCCTTCCGAAACTACTATTGTTGTATAATTATAGTTTTGGATAACTCTAGATTCTGAGTCATTTACAATAACTATATTAATAGTATGTGGATCATAAGTTAATTTTCTTAACTTAAGTCCATTTAATGTAACATAAGTATTTTTAAATAATTTAGGAAGTCCTGTAGGGAGCATGTCAATTCTTTTCTCAGTACATGGTATTCCTAAAAGATCTGATAAACTTCCAGAAGTACTTCCTGGAGAATAAGTTAGAGTGAGAGTAGATCTTGAAGTATCCTCTACTATAGAGCTTATTTGTCCTTCTTTTACTTGAAAATACCTACATTTATTAGAAGAGAGTTTAAGACCTCTGTAAATTACATCACTCATAAAACTTATTTTAATATTTTAAAATTAATTTTCAGGGATTAACTTCTTCTTTAACTATTAGCTTTATTTTCTGCTGCTAAGAATGTACCAGCACCTAATGCAGCAGTACCAGCAGCAGCAACACCTAACCCTTTACCTAGTCCAATAGAACCTCTTCCCATAGTAGAAGCTAAATTCTTAAAACCTTTGGCATTTTCTCCTGCTTTAAAAGCTCCTTTTGCTGCAGTCCAATTTGCCGCTGTTTTGGCGAATGGAGAAAATAATCCAAAATTTTTTCTTTTAAGCTTATAAGTTGCCATAATTATTTCATAATTTTTCCAAGTGCCTGCATACCTTTTTGATCAGCTTTTGCATTAAAAGCTTGTTTTGTCATCTGAGATCCTGTTTTCTTTAAAAGTGCATTATCAATTTGTTTAGCTCGTGCAACTCCAAAATCCTTAGCTCCAGACATCATCATTCTATCTCCAACTTTTCCTCCAACAGCTTTACCAGCTTTCATTAGTCCAGTATTAGTTTTAGCCATTATGTTAGCACCAAATGCACCTTTTTTAGCCCCAAGAATGGCTGCACCTGCTGCGAGGCCACCTAAAGCTAATTTTTTCCCAGTACTCATTCCGCCTTTATCATCAGAATATAATTTTCTCTTTAATCTAAATGTACTTGCCATAATTGTAAAAATTAAAAAGAGAAGGAACCTTAAGTCTATAAGACCTAGGGAATCCCTCTCTTTGTTTAAAATCATTTTATTCTTTAGGGATCTGAGAGTTTAACGATCCAAATGATTTTTATGGTTTAATTAGATACCGAATTTGAAAGTAACCTTCTGTACCAATTCAGGAGCCATATACTTAGTACCTTCCTGATAGTAGATACCAGAAGCCATCTGAGTTGGGTTATTGTAGTTACCAATAGTCGGAGTATCAGTCAAAGGCATATAGATACCACGTGCAAGCGGAGCCATCTGACCATCTTTTGTTTTGTGAATTGCATAGAAAGTACCTTCACCCGGAGCTTCAGCAATATCAGTAGAACGAAGTACAGGAATACCATTATACCAACCCAACAGATCATTGATATAAGTCATCTTAGTATTACGTTCCCATTTACCAATCATTCCACCCTTCTGGAATTGATTAGATGCCATATTACCAGCTACATAGGCAGTAACATCAACACCCTTAACAGCTTTAGTTGCCAATGCACTTTCAACATTAATCAAGTAAGCATCGAACAAGTCAACTCTAGAACGATAATCCATGAACTGACCAGTCATAGCACCCTGAGTCAAATCCAAGTCAGCCATAACGTTACCATTATAACCTTCTTCCAAAGTAGAAACCAATTTATAGTTAATTACCTTAGTATACAATTCACGAAGCTTAGTGAACAAGAAAGTAGCCATATCAGAACCAGTTGCTTTCTTCATAGCACCTAAAGCAGCAATGTTATATTCAGCTACCAACATATCAGGTACAGTAGCCAAACCAAGCTGTTGCATCTTAGCGATAAATCTCTTATCATTAGCATGTGCATTAGAAGCACCAATAGTATTACAAGGAGTACCAGTAACATCTTCCTTACCTACAATAGTGATAGTTTCTGTAGCAGCATCACCAGCCAAAGCAGTAGCCAAAGTAAATTCTACACGACCATTCAAATAGTTGATAGTACCGTTAGAAATCTTACCAGCAACAGCCATGAAAGCACCCTGACCATTATCGATCAATTCGAATTTTTCAGTTGCAGTAGCAATCTTAACACGTACTGTACCAGGGATAATCTTACGACCAATCAAAGAAGAGTAGTCAGCATTAGTAGTCGGAGTAATATTCAAAGTAAAGTTACCCATAGCTTGAATATCCTGATAGTTATCCGGACCTAAGTTAGGAATAACAGAACGCATATCAGTTACACCCAAAACGTCGAACCAATAGAACAAACCATTAGGCTGATCAAAGTCACGTTCGATAGACATATAACCTGCGAATGAGCTTACATAAGAAGCTACAGAAGCATTGAAATACTGAGTAGACAGCAACGGAGTTTCTGCATAACCAGAGAAAGTCTTCTGCAGCAAATTACCTGCATTACCTAGACCAAACAAATCTTTCATTTCATCGTTACGAGAGAACATCTTAGCATATTCACGAGAACGAAGGTTAGCATCTTCTGCTGATACTGAGCTATTAATAAGAGCCTCCATCATTGAAGGAGTCTGCATCATTTGCAAATACTGTGTATTCATAATGTATATAATGTTTTTATTATTTTTAGTTTATGTAAAATGGTTTTTGAGGATAACCATAAACCTATCTATTTATATTTAATTACTTACGAAAACTATTTCCAGTCAACCATGATACTAGAGTATCATTTGTATCACTGAATTTCTTTTCTGAGAACTGAGCTTCCTGAAGATCTTGTTCTTGAGCCTGTGCAGGAGCTTGTTTTGCTTCCATAATTTGCTGAGCTGCTTCTTCTGCTACTGCTTGGATACTTTGAACTGCCTGAAGTGCTTTATCTTCAATAGCTTCAACACTAGTAGCACCACCTTGTGCAGGAGCAACACCTGCCGGAACTGCTACTTCCTGAGGAGCTACAGCATTAGGATCAGCTAAAGGAATTACAGGAGTATTAGGATCTACTTCTCCAGCAGGAACAGGAACTGCACCTACAACATCTGAGAAGAATTTATTAAGAATAGGATCTTCATAATCTCCTGAGAATTTCTTTTCTTCTTTATCAATAGAATGTTCTTCAAGTTTGTCAGCTTCTTCTTCTGATAATGGATGACATTCAATATCATCTTCACTCATAGTAGCCTTAGTAAATTCACCATTTTCCTTATCTTCTATAATTGCTTCTGTAGCTGAAATTGGAGTAATGATTTCTTTATCTGTTTCTACTTTCTTACCAGTTTCAATAGCTTTTTCTACTGGACAATGACCATCTTCTTCAGAGAATAGACGAACCATATATTCAGTAAATTCCTCACCTTCAGAGAAGAATTTAGTTTCTGCCTCATTACAGTAGATATCTTCAGAAAATTCTTTTTCTTCATGATTTTCAACTTTATCTTCTACTGCAATACTGTTTGTTAGATTATCGGCTTCTGCTTCTGAGATAGGATTAACATCAAGAACTTCTTCATCCATCTCAGCTTTAGTAAATTCGCCATTTTCTTTATCCTGTATAACTGCAGTCTTAGAATCGATAGGCGTAATAATTTCTTTATCTGTTTCTACTTGTTCGCCAGTTTGGATTGCGCTTTCAATTTCAGCAGAATCAGCTTCTTCAGAGAACAAACGAATCATATACTGAGTAAGTTCTTCATTTTCTGAGAAAAATTTAGTTTCTGCTTCGTCACACCAAACATCAGAGAATTCTTTTTCTTCTTCCTCATCTTCGTCTTCCTCTTCTTCAGAAACAACGATATGATCTGTCAACTCTTCTGCTTGATCTTCGCTTATCTTTTCAAGCTCCATTTCTTCACCTTCTAAACTAACTTTAGTAAATTCATCTTTATTTTTATCCTGTATAACTGCAGTCTTAGAATCGATAGGTGTAATAACTTCAGAATCTGTTTCAATCTCATCACCATTTTCAATAGCATCTTCAATAGCATCCTGAGTTGCACTAATACTATCTACAGATTCAGAGAAGAAACGACACATAAAGTCTGTATTATCAGCTTGGAATTCAGTTAAGTAAATAGTATGATCTGAAAATTCTGCTTGTTCAGGTTCTCCAAGTTGTTCATCTTCAACTACACCAAGACCATTCAAGAGATCGATAGCATATTCACGAGCGTCTTCGGGGTTATCAAAAATTCTAACTCCTGCTACTCCTTTTTCTGTTAAACTCTGAACTAATTCTTGAGCTGATGCTTCGTCATACTCTGGAGCATCTACAATAACATGATTTACTGGATCTACTCCTACTACAAACAACGGATCAAACTGTTCTGCTTCACTAAAATTCTTAGATTCTAGCTCAGTAACATCCATATCTTCACCATTAAACTCTACCTTTGCTTGATCACCTGTAGATTCTGATGTAACAACTACTTCATTTTCACCAGTTTTCTCTACTTTAAGATCACCTACTTTAGCTGTTTCTTCTGATTCAATAACTTCTGAGAATAATCTTTCACAAAATTCTTGATCTGAGAAAATTCTAAGAACTACGCTATTATCAGTACTTACAGAGAATTCTTTTTCTTCGCATTCTTCTACAGCTTCAGGACCTTCTTGTGCAGTAATTTCTACACTTTCTTCATGACCAGCTGCTGGATTTAAACCACCATCAGGAAGATTTGGTGCAATAACAGCACTACCATCCATATGATTTTCAACTTCCTCGTCAGCTGCACCTACCTGATTACCCGGAGTTACTCCATCCCCTTCCGGATGAAGATATCCCTCGATTTGTTCAGATTGTTCAGCTGGATACATATCATAAGTATCATCCTCATCAGAAGCCTTTTCAACGATAGTAACTTCGCCATTTTCCTTGTCTGTTACTGAAACTTTACCGTCACCGATATTTTCATATTTTACTTCTTCAGTATCAACAGAGCCATTAGCCTTAGCATCTTCAATATCTTTGGCTACTTGCTTTGCTAATTCTTCATCCTTATCCTCTACAGCTGAGAATAGGACTTCCATAAATCTTGTATTTTTCATACTGAGTTTTATAAATATTTTATTTCATTATATCAACTTGATTTCCTTGAATTTTGATTACTCCACGATCAATTAATATATCTATTATATTATCTGGAGCATCATCATATCTCTCTTCTAGGATCTTTGTAAATTCTTTAATTCCCATTGCAGAATTACCAAACTCTATCTTTAAGTCTCCAATAATTCCAGAATCTTTAATCCAATCCTCTACTTCTTCAGTGCTAGAGAACTCAACTTCTTTCATTTCTTCAAGTGGAAGAGAATGAGCTTTTTTAATTAGCATTATACCTTTCGGTCCTAAAGATCCTTTAGATTCTAACATATTAATTATGTCTTCCTTAGGTCCTTCTATTGGGTCTAAATCCAAAATCTTAGTCACTGATACGATTAACTTAGAGAATAATTTAGATTGTAAGAATGCAGTTTCAGGAATAGTAACTTTATTATCTTCATCAGTACTAGCAAAACCTTTTTCAACTAAATCTTCGGCGGAAATACCAAATGCCTTAACAACTTCTGATTCATTTAAAGTTTTGCCAGAAAATTCTTTTAATTTTACCTCAAATTCGTTCGACGGTTCTGAAAATTCTTTTTGTACAGCGGCATTATTATCTCCGCCGAATAACGAACGTCTTGAGAATCCTTTTTCTACTTCTTCAATTTTTGATACTTCGACTTGTACAGCTTCAGGAGTATTTTCAGGACTTGGTGTAACTTCTAAAACATTAAATCTATTTACAGCTCCACATTTAGGACATAAGAAGTTAGTTGTAGTGGCTAAAGTATCCATAATATAACCACAATCTCTACACTGAATTTTCTTATATTCTGCCTGAGTTACTCCACCTGAAAATAACTTGCGCCGTGGAGAAATCGAAGAAGAGAATAATTTACGTCTTTCTACTTTCATAATCTTTTAACTGTTTTCTTCAGGGTTTTCTTCTTCTACTGGCTCTTCTTTCTTCGTACCATTCTTCGGCGCGAATATTTCCTCTAACATTGCATTAACAAAGTCAGAATAAGCAGCTTGAATTTTTTGATATCTTGCCTTAGATATTGCATTAGTTTTAGATACCTCAGACATAGCCATCTTATATGGTAAGAACAATTTTTGTACACTTATCAATGTATTTATAAAATTTATTTATAATTTAGACTATATCTTCTGTCTATTTTGACAGTTTATATACATAGTCGTTGAACAAATCACTTCTTTAGATTTATCTAAGTATGATTTGATGCTGATTTATCTCATTTAGATATTTCCAGCAATTCATATAAAAAACGCATATTATTTACGTACATTCTTACCTAAACTAGAAGCACCAAGTAATGTTCCTGGATTTTTTCCATTCATGATTTCTGGTGTAATCGACTTCATAATATCCAAAAGATCTGTAGTAAACAAAGACTTCATGATTTTAAGTGTTTCTGGATCTATTTTCTCTGGGCCGCCTTGCTGTTTTAGAAGTTGTTTGTAAGATAGAATCAATACACGAAATCTTTGACGAGTTGAATACTTTGATTCACGAATTCTATCTCTTAATGCAATTACTGAGAAATCTTTTTGAACAGGTTCTTTTGGCATCTTACTAATGGATTCTAAAACTTCTTCTACCATTCCATCTGCGGAGAAAACTTTTGCTTTTAACTTTGTAAATTTTCCATCAATCTTGGATGATTTTAACATATCTCCACATCCAAGAGAATTTAAATCAGAGAAAGCTTTTACTTTAAGTCCTTTAAATTCAAAATCCTTTGGAGTATATTCTATATCCGAAAAGTTTTTTTCTTCCCCATCAGATATTAGATTTCCTTCATCATCCCAAGTCTGTACTACTTGAGCTTGTTTCCAAGAAGGGTTCAAAGTAACATCTAATCCCTTGATACTTACTAATTTACGTAATGTATCTACTCCAGAAGTAGATGAATCCCAATATCCCAATTATTTAACTAATTTATAATTAATTGTAGACTATATTATCTAAGAAAATTTCTTAGTGTTTACTCTAGTCGTTGAGAAACTATTTTTATTAATAGTTTTTGCTGATTTAATTTATTATTTTTCCAGCAATTAAAAACATTTTCATGAATTAACTTTGAATTCATGCCTCAGATATTGTTTAAGGATAACTGCACTTACTCCAGGACGAACTCCGGCCTTTAATAAGTACTTTAATCTTTTTATGTTTTGTGCAGCCTCATCATCTGCTAAGGCTTCATCAAATAACTCTATTTCAGCATAACACCAAGAATCAGGCATAAGCTCTAATTTTGTTACATAAAATACAGGAGCAGCAGCCTCTGTACAAAGTAACATCATATCATCTTTACCCACAGTCTTAGATAATGCTGTTCCTGAGTTTTTTGCATTAGCCAAATTTCTTGCTCTGTGAGTTAAACCTCCCAACATATTCTTCGATTCAATAGAGCTTTTATAAGCATCACTATTGAGATAATCTTGAAGAACTTGTGCTGGAATATGACTCCCATCACTTGCTAAAATTTGGCTGCTTGTTGAAAATAATTTAACTCTACAGCGCATAATTAATTTTTTTTATTTATATTTTATATAAACTTTTATAATCTATTAATGTATTTGGATCTATTCCATATTTTATTGTTTTATTTAAAAAATCAGATACTTTTTCATATGTATTTAATATATACGGAACTTCTAAAAGAATAATATCTCCATTACTATTTTTACAATAATCTCTAACGTCTGTATCTCGTTGAAACTGTTTGATAAAATCATCTTCTACCCAATTATAAAAATTTTTAAATTTATTGTAGTGTTGTTCTCCGTGATATTCAATCCAGTAAGTTTGATTATTTACTACTATAGAGAAATCTATTCGAACAGATTTAGTTTTATCTTTTCTAATATTATTTACAACTACTTCATCTAAATAACTTATTTGAAAATTTTTTAACCAGGTTATAATTAATAATTCTCCAGTAGATTTATTGATTATAGGATTTCCCATTTTTCTATGTATATGATCTACTGGGGACATTTTAAATACATCTCCAGTACAATTATCTAAAATAGTTATTGGAGTTACGTAATTGATATAATCATCTAAATATGTATATCTATCTCCATGTACTTTTCTTGCTTCTACCAAAAATTGACTATCTGTCTTTTTATGTTTAATAGCTCTTTTATAAGCTCCTAATATAAAATTATCTTTCTTTTCTACAATAAAATGTAAAAAATTAGTTTCCCAATTTCCTATTGTATCTCCAGTAAAAGGATTTATTTCATTTACAAATACAGAAAACTTACTAGTTTTATTTTTAATAAATTCACATGTATTCGTAAAATCATATTCATATTTATATTCTGAATATTCCCTTGATAAATTAAACTGTTCAATTAAATCACTTTTTATCATGAGAAAATCACAAACATAATTAGGATCTTCTCTTAATCTATTCTTTATGTATTCAGTAGTATGAAAATACTTATCTGAATAATAGTACTCTATTTTCTTATCTATCCAATATTCAGTATATAATTTACTTATTGGCAGTTTTAAAATCCATCTACACTCCCATTCTAGAAAATTAATCCCTAATCTATTTTCAATAGAGTGTTTTAATTTTGAAAAATTATTATACCAAATTCCTAGTTCAGGAACATAAAATAATTTAACTAACTTATTTCCTTCTTTTATTGTTAATACTATCTTATAATTTTCTGATAATTCTATTGGAACTGGTAAAAATTTATTATCAATTGACTCATTAGTTATCACATTATCTACATATTCAAATGAATCTATCCGTTCTACAATAAATTCATTCCCTCTCTTAGGTCTATTAATTTTATAAAGTTTTACTAAATTTTGTATAGTATTAGCAGAAACTTTATAAATATTTCCGATTTCTTTATAGGTTAAATGTTTTTTGATAAGATTTTCAATATCTTCTTTGCTAATATTTCTATCAACTAAAGATATATTTTTCTTTTCATATTCAATGCCTAATCTTTTTATTCTAAGTCTAGTTGCACCTTCTGTTAAGTTATATAATTTAGAAATTTCAGAAATAGTTAGTTTTTTATCAAAAAGAAGTATTTCTATATCTTCTTTAGATATTATAGTTTTTCTTTCTGAGATATCAATTCCAAATCTTTTTATAGCTTTATGAACAGCACTTTCACTTGTAATTCCATAATGATTAGCTATCTCTTTATATGTTAGTTTCTTATCAAATAATAAATACTCCAGTTCTTCTTTGTTCCAATCAATCTTTCTTTTCATTTATTCTACTTATAGCTTCCCAAGATATCAAACTTTAAATTTATTTAATTTTCATTAGTGGAAGAGTAACTCGCGACTTTTACTCTTCCTTAGTGATTTTGAATAAATGAAAATTAAATATAAATTCCACGATATCTCATCGTCTATTTATCTAGGTCGAGATGACACGGCTCAAACGTGCGACTTCTTGGTCCCAAACCAAGCGTTCTATCTACTGAACTACATCTCGAATCTATTCTATTTATTCTTCTTTCTTTTTTCATTCCATTTTCGAATAGCTATTTTCCCTGATACATATGCACCACCAATAGGAAGTGCTGCAATAGTTCCTGCGATAGCTGCTTGTTTTGTTTTTCCAGCTTTTGCAAGTTTGGCAGCAACAACTCCAGGAACAATATCAGATGTTCCAAGAATTATAGCTTCATCTGGGTGTTTCTTTACATACTCCACCACCTTCTTACCAGTTTCTTTAGGATGAGTTACTGTATGTTCAATAGATTTTCCTATTTCTTTAACTTTATCAGTAACTTTACTAAATCTTTTAACTCTCAACATAGTTTTTATTAGTTATTATTATTTTCTTTCGTTGAACTATCCTGACTCGAACAGGAAATCCCAGAACCAAAATCTGGTGTATTGCCAATTATACTATAGTTCAATCATTTCTCCATAAAATATATTTTTGGAGTTTCTGATATAATTTCAAATCCAAGTTTCTTATATAAATTTATCGCATTTATATTTTTCTTTGATACTGTAAGTTTATTAGCCCCAGAAGAATTTATCAAATCAGTTGCTATTCCTTTTCCTCTATACCCCGGAGAAACTTCTAGAGCAATAATAGTATCTTCTTCGCACGCTATATATCCCACCAACTCATCTTTGGCTGGGTTTATTAATAATTTTCCAGCCGTTTTTCCTGGTGTATTTCTTGCGTGCTTTAACATATTCTCCTGTGACTTATATTTTTCTATATTTTCTTTGGTCCAGGGAAGTTCTTTATATTTTTGTTTTCGTAGTATTATCATAAGCTCTAAAAACCTTATATGTGTAATAATAAATATAGAAAATTATGAAAAATTTAAAAGTAGGAGATAAAGTTAAATCTCGTAAAACAGGATTTTATGGAGTAGTAACTGATGTAGATATTACTCCTAATAAATTATTTGTTAAAGTTAAATTAATGTTAAACGATAGAGAAGTAGAAATTCCAAAAAGCGTTCTGGATTATGTTACTCCAGAAGAATGGGAATTTGTAAAACGTATGGAAGAAAGAGATTGAAATATATCTCTTTTCTTTTTTTTCTGTTCCTAGGACTTGATCGAACAATAGACCACTTTCCTCTGGCCATCCTAGGAATTGATTATATATTATGGAAAAAGAATCTTAAAATATATTTTCCAACATGTTTTGAAGTTCTTTTTGTGACTCTTCTCTTGGATCCGCTGTTATTTTAGTAAGAGATTCGAGTTGTTTAGCTATTCCTGAAGAATATCCCATCTCTTCTCCTTCATCAATAGATAATTTTAAAGAATAAACACTAGAAGCTAAAGCATCCCATAAATCCTTGCTTCCTGGCTTAGAACCATCAGGATTATCAAATAATGGAGATATTGATGCTTTTTTAGGATGATCTACTTTACGTTTTGGACCAACATATCTTAAATCATATGCCTCTCTTTGTAATCTTTTATATTCAGGAATTTCAAGAAGTTCATTGTTTATTATATACTTCAAATAAAGAGCCGGTTCACAAGGAGTATTATCTGTAGAAATTCTCCCATTATTTCTAATTCCTTCTCTTTCACAATATTGAAGTATTTGTTTAGAAAAAGCTTGGTCAGCACTAACTATAATATTAAATTTCTTGTTAAGATCTTCTATAAACTGCTCTATGTGAAATAAACTCGTCTCTTGTCCTTCTAACCTAGATACACCTAAAACAAAATGACACTTAATTTTAGGAACTAAAGTACCATTTATATTTTCCCAATGATCAAAACTAACTGCTGCTATTCCAGTTGTATCATCTACTACACCTAAGTCAAGACCTAGCCATATAGGAGTACCTCTTGGAATAAGATTAATCATTTTTTCTACATGATTAATAATCCTATCTTCTTTATCATAAAAATCAACTGTAATAATTTCAGGAATTCTATTCTTTATTGTTGAACATTTAGATAAGTGTTCTATAGTACCTCCAAAAAAACTATCTGATGATCCTGTATTAATACCAGATTTATCTTGAAGAGCTTTAATCAAATCAGATTTAAATTCTCCAAATAATTGAATAGGTACATGTTCCACTCTATCAGGGTCTTGATCATCTTCTAATTTATAGTTCTCTTCTTTATCATTTTTATTTAATATTCTTGGAGGATATTTACCATCTCCAGTATAAACTGAGAAAGTTATTCCCCTTGAACGTTCGTACAGATTTTTTCTAACTTCATAATGAGAAGGTCTACAATCCCAAGTAAATTGAGGTTCTGCATTCTCAAGAAATATTTCAGTTGGACCACCTGCACCTCTACTAGAACTATCAATTATTAGATTTCCGGCTAATGTTAAACTTTCTTTTACATCAAAACGAGATGTAATACGAATATACGTACTATTTACACGTTCCATGGCTTTTTCTTCGTTAGGCCAAAAATTGACCTCAGACATAATTGCAAAAATCTTATAATATTAATATTTAAAATATTAAAATAGACTATATTATTTATTTCAGTACCTACTATAGTCGTTGAGAAAGGATTTTATTATTATATCCTTTTTGCTGATCTGATTTGATATCTTTCCAGCATTTTAAGGTATTTTCCTAGATAAAATTTATTTATTATCTAGGCCTCTATTTCAATTAAAGGTCTGTACCAAGTCCTCCAGCCAATCGTTCTATAATATACTTTTAATTATAGTTTAGAATATAAATTTAACCATTCTTATTCTGGTTAGTAAGTCTTTATTCGTTACACTAAAGAAATCTATTATCTTTAGTTCGGTATTAGAATTTTACTCCCTTCACCGAGTTTACTTACTTTAATTACTGTAAAATTTCTCTCACAGAAGGCAATTTTTTACCTCTAGGACCTGATGTTAGTATTCTTATATTATGTTTATGTGGTAAATTTCTAAAAAACGGACTTTGTTTTAAAACATCATCCAACATCCATCTTCGAAATTCAGCATTAGCTACATCTTCATCTCTATGGAATATAATGAAGCTAAGTGGTTTTTTACCTAATTTAAATGTTCTCCATGGATTAGATAAACAGCTTAATCTAGCTAGTGTATTTGCCATAGCTAATTTAGATACCGTAGATTTACCTATACCGCAAATTATTTAATATATTTATTTATATATTGCAGACTATATCATCTCTAGTTCTCTCATTCTAGAGTTATACATTTAGTCGTTGAGAAAGGATTTTATCATCCTTTTTGCTAATTAGATTTTATATTATCTTTCTAGCATTTTAGTATAATTATAAGCCACCGATATATTAATGGCTCCAGATAAACAGAGTAATGGTTTCGCTGTTGTTACTTCATTTGGAAAAATCATTTTTAATCCATCTTTCCAAAAAGGAAATATTACATCTCCATGATCAAAAAATTCCTGACTACCTAAATAATAATCATCAGAATATAATCTTTCTATCGTTGGAGGTCTGTGTGTAAATCCTTTGAGACGAAGAAATACCATTATCTTTTCATCTTCTGTTAATGATGTGTATTGATCCCTAAGATCTACTTTTGCTAAATCTTTTTCTATATTTTTAGTGGGATCAAAATGGTCTGTGAAATTAATCATAATTTTGATCCTTTCTCTTTTTATAATTTCTCAAAACCAGGAATATATAACCCATTATTTTCCCACCTAGCTTGTCCATTAGTTTTTACACGTTTAACCCACTCATTTTGTCCAGGTGCAGTAGGTGTTACTTCCAAAGATCTTGTTTTATGAGAATTATACCGTTTTAAATTCATTCTTTTAGCATCTAAACTACTAATTGAAGAATTTCCTCCTTTATTACTACTGCTGCTATTAATAACTTTCGGTTTCTGTAATTGATTAGGATTCCCAAATAAATCTCCTACAAACTCAACTTTCTTTCCTTTAGGACGTCTTTTAGTAAAATAACTTTTAGTTACATATCCATTACCATTAGGAGATATAAAAGAATTTTGAGCATCTTTAGTTACAGAGTGTAAATCTAATGCTGCATTCTTTGCTTGTGTTGCTATTTTAGAATTAGATAGTCCGGTAGCTTTTCTAGTAGTAGTTGTTATTATATTTTTCAATGGAGTTAAACTTGTTACATTAGTAATATTTGCAAACAATTTAAGTTTCATTCTAGTAAGACCTCCCCAATAAAAATCTTCTTCTGGGGTTGTCAAGACTCCATCATCCTTAAATCCAAGCTTCTCATAAATATGTCTAGCATCAGGAGATCTACCAGGCACTTCAAGAGTAACATATTTATAACCTTGAGACTTAGCAAATCTAATCAACTCTGTTAGAATAGCCTGAGAATATCCTTTACCTCTATAATCTTCATAAGTTTCAATCCACATTATATTTAATTCTTCTTTGGACTTTTCTATAAGATTTAATTCTGCTACTTTCTCAGAACCTAAGTAAATATCAAATGACGGTCTCTTATTACTCCATTCTCTAAGTCTCTTAATAAATTTTCCAAGAATATCTACAAAAGATTTAAATCTATTTATTGTGAGAGATTCTCCTGTTTTCTTACTTACAATTTTTATAGAATCTTGTAGAGTATCTAATTTACTAAATCTTTTTACTTTCATATTTATAATTTTATTTTATGTTGTGTGAGAGAGATTCGAACTCCCGAAAGCAAAGCTAATAGATTTACAGTCTATCCTCGTTAACCACTTGAGTATCACACAAACTTATTATTAATTAACTGGATAATAAAGATTTCGCTACATCAAATAAAATATAATCTTTCCAAAAGAATAAATCTGATTCATCTTTTTCTTTTCCAAAATGAATACGCACCTTATATTTACCTTCAAGTATACTAAAGGGAACTAATAGTATAATATCAAGTACATAATTATACAAGGCAAAGAAATCTACTTCACCTTTTTTATATAATCCAGATTTATTTTGAAGATTGTACGATAATGCTCCATCTTTATCAATATAGCCAGCAGTAGATTTAACCTGAATTTTATAAAGTATTCCTCCTATATCTGCAATTACATCATATCTATCTACTCCACAAGGTTTAGATGACATAATTCCAACTCTTGCTAATTGAAACATTGTCGCACATTCACTTACATATCCTAATAAATCTGAAGTTAATTTTCCATCAAATCTAGACAATTCAGTGGTACATTCCTTAGGAGGAGCTATCTTTACAGACTCTTCTACTTTTTCTTCTTTAGTAGATTTATCTTCTGGTTTTTTACCTTTGCTGAAACTAAGTGAATATTTCTTTGCACAATCTGAACAACAAAATCTTCCAGAACCAAAAGAACCATCATGCTCTTTACCACAATATTCACATTTTCTTAGTTTCTTTCTATCTGATACTTTTATCCCGTATCTATTTGCTGCTTTACGTATAGCTTCTCCAGTGCTTCCATCACCCCGCATAGCTGCAACTTCTTTATAAGATTTTCCTTCATGAATTAATAATCTTATTAATTCTTCTTTGTTATATTTCTCTTTTCCCATAATTAATTGTTTTTTTTTATTTTTCTTATCTTTAAAAACTTATATAGCTCTCCGTGGTAATTACGATATACCGACTTTCTGGTTAACAGCCAGACGCTCTGCCTCTGAGCTAACGGAGAATATAGTTCTAATACTATTAAGATTTAAAATTCTTACCTAATATTAAAACTATAAATTTAATTTATTTCTTATTTTTATAGTATTTGTTTCTATAAGATCTATCACTATTTTTATTCTTAGACTTATAAGTATCTAATTGAGAATCACAATTAGGACATATTAATCTAAGATTCTCTCTACAATTGTTATTTGCATGTCCATCTACATGATCTAGTATGAATGTAATGGGTTTATCATTCCAAGAGTCTTCCATTCCACATATAGCACATTTATGATCTTGTTCTTCTAAAATATGTTTTCTAACCCATCTCATATTTTCTTGACCTTGATAGGGCTCTGGATCCCTTAAATAGTCTTCATATTTTTTATGAGACTTATCATTAATACAACAATCATTACAACAATATTTTTGTGTTTTTTGCTTTGGAGTAAATTCTTTACCACAATTTTTACAAATAAATTTTTCCTTTTTAGAAATTCCTTTATTAAAAGTTTCACTAGAGTTTATTTTCCTTTTCTTAGGAAGCTCTATACCTAACTTTTTGGCTCTCTTTTTAATAGCACCTCCTGAGACTTCATACATTCTACCTATCTCTTCATAAGATAGCTTTTCTTCAAAGATTAACTTTTTTAATTCTTCCTTTGTTACATTACTTAACTTACCTTCGTTCATTTTGTGAATTCTAGGTTACATCCAATGAATCATAAACAACATCTTATTAATTCTCAGATTTTTATTAAGAGTAGGATCCCCGTCGAGACCCTAACTCATGTTTTCACAAAATGAATTAATAAGGAATCGATTCACATCGTTAACCTATCGTTCCTATACTACAATTGAATGTAAAATCTCATATTTCAAGATTAGTATAGGAAAATATTTTTATTCTATTCCATGTTCTTTTTGGAATAATCTCATAAAATCTGCCACTATTTTTTTTGATTCTTCACTCTCCATTTCATGATTTCCAGTCTCTTCTGCAATTTTTTTCAACTCAAGATCAGAGCCTTTAACGATTATTTGATTTTTCATATCTTCTAATTGTTGAATAAATTGCATAATCTTTTCCACAGCAATAAATGAATCTTGTAAAGTCATTTGTGAACTATCAAAGAGTCTCATTGGATCGAGTATATAATCAATACAAAGACAAAGTTTAGAAATCATATTGAGAATTAGAATAGGTCTTATACTCTGAAATACCTCAGAAACATATAATTCTAATATATGTCTAGACTTTGGATCTGCCACATTAACTAAAGTATTTGAGAGGCTTCCGAAATCAACATGAAGATCTATATTATATTCTTTATTATAACTAGTAAAGACTTCATTCAATTTATGAGTTAATTCTAGTGCTTTTTGTTCTTTTTGATTACTCGCAATAGCACTAGCATCCATAATAATATTGCGAGCCGTTTTAGGGAGTACTGGAGCTGACCCTATAATATTTTTTAGGTTTTTAGATACATCCTCTTCCGGCTGCAAAATCTCATAATCTCCCGGGTCATCAACAGCTCTCCCTTCTTTCCCTAAAATTTGTTTCTTAAATTCAGGGTCACTAAATGGGTTAACTGTTCCTATCATACATTTATTATTTTATAGTTCTCGCGCTTTACAACTATCAACCGTTTACTTTTTGCACCTAGTGCGATTAATCTTCGGTTGTAAAAATCTAGCGCGTTTGTTCTATAGAGGAGATTGATTACACTACCTCTATAGATTATTTCTTTTACTTCTTAGATCTCCATTTTTTAGCAAATTCTTCTTTTGTCATTTTTCCATCTGCTACTTTTACTCGATCTACTGCTAATTTTGTTTTAGTATCAAGACTACCACTATGTTTTCTAGCAAGCTTATTAAGTGCAACACCTGCTCTAGTACCAGCATAAGATCCTGCTGCACCTGAAACAGCGCCAATTCCGGCTCCAATAGCTGCACCCTTTTTACCACCAGCTACAGCACCTAATATACCGCCACCTATACCACTACCAATTGCTGCATACTTAGCTGCCTGTTTTCCGTATTTATGAGATTTTCCATCTTCATAAGCTTCAACAAATGCTTCGCGATCCTTCTTAGTAGTCAGAGCTTTATTCAACTTAATATTAATCTTATCACTAGTTGTAAGTTTTGGCTCATCATCTTCCTCTTTTTTTTTATCAGAGAAATCCTTTTCTTCCAAACTTTCTGCATCTTCTGCAACACTAAAGGTTCTCTCTTCCTCATTTTCCAGTGTTACATCAGTAGTAGAGAAGTATCTCTCTTCTCCTGTCTCATCTTGTAGTAATGAGAATACTTTACGTCTAATATACATACTTAATTACTGTTTTTATTTGATTTATATTTAAAATATTTTTTAAGAGGTTTTATTACCTTCTTAATTCTATCACTCTTTCGTTTAGTTACCCCAAGTTTATCTGTTTCTTCTAAGGTATCTACACTAGAATCAAGAGGATCAAGAATATATCTTGTAATTACCTGACTTGATTTTTGATAAGTTACACCTTCAGGGGCAGCTTCTGAATAACCGGAAAATCTTTTAATTTTCATTTTATATACGGTCTTAGTGGATCAAATCCTTTCTCTTCTTGTTCTTTAGAATCTTCCACTCCTTCTGTAAATGTCTTTTCTTTAATCATAATCTTACAAGTTTGTTTTCATTGATACTGTTGGCGTAGGCTTTGATTTTGTTTTGTACAATCCTATATTATTTACTTCCTGCCTACTATTCTGAGCGTCAATTTTCTTTACTTTTAATTGATTATCTTTTTGAGCTTCATCCTTTTTCTGTTCTAGTTTCTGAGTTTGATTGACTTGCTTCATTTCTTGCATTCTTTCCTCAGCTTGCATTCTCTGTCGCATTCTCTGAGTTTCTAGGATTTGACGTTGAAGTCTCATTTGTTCTATTTGCAAGTCCTTAGAAGTCATTTCTTGTTTAGCTAGACCAATTTCTGGAGACTGTTCTGGAGTGGGATCATTAGAAGCAAATAATTTACGTTTAATTATCATCTTCTTTGAATAATTTTAACTGAGTCCAAGCTGTTCTCGTTGTGCCTGAAGTTTTTGATTAAGAAATTCTATATACTGCTTAATCGTATCTTCATTTATTAGAGATTCTGTACTTGGGTCAATATCTTTAAGTAAGTTTTGAATATAACTTAAATATGATTCTGGTTCAATTAATGGAGTTGCTTGTTCTAAAGTTTGGAGTGCATTAGATAAAACTCCAGAGATACCTTGAACTAAACCACTAACTGATTCAGCTTCATTTATCTGATTGTTATACTCTACAGTTGTTTTCTGGAATATATGAATTTGAACTAAACTTGGATCTAAATCTTCATTATATATTACCTTATAAATACTACAAACAAGATTTACTATTGAATCTTTTATTCCTGAAATTAATGATGTTACTCTTGAATTAGCTCTTTCTGACTGTTGAAGTACTGCAATGATATCTCTATAATCTTTTTATTATAGTTTAGAATATAAATTCAACTTTTTATAAGTTGGTAAGTCTTTATTCGTTATACCTTAATTAGATTAATCTAAGGCTTGGTATTACTAGTATTAATAGTTTCACCAAATTTACTTACTAATAATCTAAAGAATTGCTTCTCTAGACGGCCAATTTATTAACCACTTACTGCCAGATGTTCCATCTAATATAGTAGATGGTAATCCAAGAGGAGAAAGAACACTATTTCTTACATAATCAAGATTCTGTATAAGATCTAAAAGTTTGTCTGTTAATTTATCAAGTGGGAGTAGTGAAGTCCTTGAGGTAATGGTACTATTATAGTCAGGAAAAACCTTAACATTTTGAGTTAATGCAGACTCAATGAACGAGGTGACATCGAACTGAGATGTGATGAATGAAGACAACTCATTCGTATTGTTTGCAAGTTTCTGTAATCGAGCGCATAATTCGTTCATTGTCTCTAGAGGGACACTTTTCGAATATTAACAATTATTTAGTTAAACTAGACTATATCTTTAAGAATTTATATATAAACTCTCTCTTTGTATCTAGTCGTTGAGAAGGTAGTTTTTACTATCTTTTGCTGATTTATCTTTACTTGATCTTCCAGCAATTTACAAAGTTCCATTAGATTTTATTTATCTAATCCGACAAATTTTAATCGGTATTTAATCCCAATAATTGAGGCGATGAAAGATCTCTTAACGAAATAAGAGATATCAAAAGCTCTTTTATAACTAATTCTTTTATCTTCAAAATACTTGAATAAAATAACGGTTCAGAAGCCATAAATGATTCTTTCCTAAGAACTTTATTTCTATTTTCTGATCCCTTATTTCTTCCTAATTTTGGCTTTTCTGGTTTAGACTTTTCTTTCCATCCTTCTTCGAGATCATTTGTAAGTCGAAGTTTAGGATTACTTATATATATTACCTCAGTACTAGGAATTTCATATAGATTTCCATCATCTCCGATTGCTAAAAATATATCTTCTATATTTCCATCCTCGTTCTTTTTCTTCTTTATAACTACTGCATTTGGATTATTAAGTTCTTCTGTTCTAAATACAAGATGACCTTTTTCATCTCTTTGAGTTTGAAGCATACTATAATAACCTCCATAAAATACATAGTCATTTATATGGTCTCGTATATAATCAATTATTTTAATATCTTTTAAAAGAATCTCATTTAATCGAGTAGTTACAGCTTCATTATTTGTAGAATCTTCAGGATTTAATACAGAAACTATTTGTTGGGTATCTTGAGATATAAAATTAACTACATAATCTGAAAAGAAATTTGTAGCCATCTTTGTAATATCTAAAAGATAATATGACCTAAGCTCTGCCATTCTATCAAGATAACCGGATAACCTAGAAGAAGGCTGTGAATTACCAAGTAAGGGCGAATTTCTTTCATTATCTAAGAATCTTCCATTTCCAGTTCCTCCAATAACAGAATACCCTCTTCCCCCACCTTTACTAAATACATTTGAACGTACAATTTATTTTAATATATTTTATTAAATTTAGACTATATTATCTAAGTACCTACTATAGTCGTTGAACTCTATTTTTAATCGATAAATAGAGATGCTGATCTATATTTTATATTTTCCAGCATTTTAAGGTATTTTCTTAAGATTTTATTCTATCTTAAGCCTCTACTACATAATTAAAGGTATACGTGAATTTCCAAAACTAATTCCTGAAAATAACTTTTGAAATATTGTTTCTGATTTTTTCATATTTTATATAATTTTGAATAATCTATAATAGAGTTTATATCCTCTCCATTTAAAATTACTCGATTTAATAATTGTTCTACTTTTTCATAAGTGTTATATGTATACGGAATTTCTATAAGGATGATATTATTCTCTTTACAATATTTTCTAACTTCATTATCTCTATTTAATTGTTTAAGAAAACCTTCATCTGTTTTATGAAAATAATCTACTTTCTTATAATGTTGTAGTCCATTATACTCTATCCACAAACAACAATTATTATAATTAAAAACATAATCTATTCTAATGTTCCTATTATTTAATTTTATAGAATATTCCCTTGTATAATCAATTTGATTTGTTTCTAACCACTTTAATACATTTAATGCGCTTTTTCCTCCTAATTTATTACAATCAGGACATCCAGATCCATAAACATGATCATAGGCTGTTTGTTTAAAAAACTTTCCACACCTATTACAATAGATGTCTAATTTTTCAATGGTTTGTTACTTGGAGAAATTTCCATTACAACCGGATAGGTGTACTTTAATGGTACAGGTAATAATTTATCATTTTTAGACATGTTATTTAATTATCACTTCCCGAGATATCAATTATTACGTAACCTTACTTAGATTTAAAGTGAGAGGATAGAGTAGCTAATTCTATCCTTTTCACTATTAACATGTCTAAATAAGTCTTTGCGATATCTCATCGTTGACTTTTGTAGTCCTAAGGAGAATCGAACTCCTCTTTCGAGAATGAAAATCTCGCGTCCTAACCGATAGACGATAGGACCACATTTTTAAGAGGTAATGAATAAACAATTACCATTCCAGAAACTTCAGGGATAAAACTATTATTTTCTTCAATTAGTATACCTTGCGCTTCATAGAATCTAGCGGCCGGATAAGAAGCCATAACCATAATATTTACAGCTTCAAGAGTTTTATTAAATTTCATATTTTATAATATTTATATTAAGTTCTATAGAGGAGATTGATTACACTACCTCTATAGATTATCTTTTTTATTTCTTTTTATGATCATATAACTTTTTAGCCCCGATCATCGCACCACTAGCTAAAGCAACTCCTCCAGCTATTTTACCAGCTTTTGTGTTCATTAATTTTTTAGCCCCATTCAGAATCTTCTTTGAGTCTTTTGTTGTTTTTTGAGCTACTTCTGCAACTTTTTGAGTTTTCTCAGCGGATTTCTTTACTGCCTCTGTAGAAACTTTCTTAGAACCTTTGGATGTCATCTTATCAACTACAACATCAGGCTTAGTTGACGTTGTTCTTACAGTAGTTGTTGTCTGACCACTTTTCTTAGAAGCAATTTTATGAGCAGTTACATTACCACCTTCTTTCTTAACAGTTATATCTCCTGCACCTTGATTTTTAATTTCAAGACCTCCCGGATTTGTCGCAACTGACTTTCTGGTTTTTGAGATATTCTTTACTTGTTGAGAAGCTTGATCTGCATTACGATTAGAAGATTCAACTGCTTTTTGTGCTTTCTTAGTAAGTTTCTGAGCTTCTTCCATTTTCTTCTCATCAACTAAATTAGCTGGATTAGAAACTATTTTAGCTGCTTTTTCTTGTGCCTTAGCTGCTTTATTTGCTTGCATCTCGGCATTGTGAATAGATCTAGCTAGTTTTCTATTCTGTTTTCTCTGTCTAGCACCGAATTCTCTTTGTTCTAATTCTTCTTCAGTTGGAATTGAAATACTAAAAATTCTTTCTTCAAGATTATCCAAAGTTACATCGGTCGTAGAAAAATACTTCTCTTCTCCTGTCTCACCGTCTTGTAATAGTGAGAATACTTTTCTTCTTATGTACATAATAATTGTTTAAAGTGTTAATTATTTTACCCCCCCCCCTTGTTTAGAGAGAATTATTAAGAGGAAAAGAGGTTAGTATAGATATTAGACGTTTGTAGGGATGGTGAGACTCGAACTCACACGCCTTCATTCTTAGCACAAGATCCTAAGTCTTGAGTGTCTACCAATTCCACCACATCCCCGAAAATAGTGTTAGATAAAAAGTTCTAACACTTTATAATATTCTCTTAATGTTTATTTGCATGATAAGCGGCTAGAGCTTTTTCAGCATCTTCACGGGTATCATAGTGTGCATCCCAATATTCGGCCGGAGAAGTTTTCAGGCTAATAATTCTCCAGACACCGTTTGAATCTTTTTGAACTACTCCAGATTTTCGTGCCTTTTCTGCTATAGCCTGAGGTACTTTTTCTCGGCCGGAATAATTCTTTTGCCTGAGGATAATCATAATTAATGAATATTACCTAAGAAATCATTAAGAGTTTTTAATGCATCATTTCTAGAGTCCAAGTTAGAGTCTCCAGCTTCACGTGCTTCTGTTTCGATTGCTTCTTCAGCTGCTTCAGGAACTATTTCTACTTCTTCTACTGTTTTATCAATTTCCTGAGATGCTTTTTCATAACCTTCTTGAACTGCTGATGCTTCTTGAGCCGGTTTCTTTTCTATTTCGGCTCTTTCATGGCTATACTCTGGACTTCCAGGAGCTGCCGCAATATTCGCAATTTCTTCTTCATGCGAATAGGTTTTATTTCTAAGTATAATCATAATCTTTTTATGTATATATGGTTAATTTTTATTTTTCTTCCAACTTCCTAGTTTTATATAGGACCACCAAGAATAATGTTTTCTGGTTTTTAAGTATTCCAGGTCTTTATCATTTAAGTGTGCTTCTTCCTCAAGACTAATATCATGATAAGCATAACCAAAGCTAAATCCTGAAACTAGGAGACATAATAACCACTCCAAGAAATACCATACATAAAACCCGATGTAAGCCATTTCCTTCATTTGTGCTGTATGTATTTCTTCATGATTTAAGTCTTCTGGTTTTATATTAGCATTCTTCCTTACAAATAAAATTCCAAAGATATTTACTGCTTTATAGCCTGGAAAAGGAATAATATTGTTTCTTATTATTTTCATAAAACTTATATTTAGTTTTAGTTGCGCCGGATAGATTTGCACTACCGATTTCCAAGTTATGAGCATGGCGAGATGACTACTTCTCTACGGCGCGATATTATATTATGTATTATTATTTTCCACCACGACGAAGGGCATATAGGAAATTCCTATATCCCATAAATTTCTACTGTCTTTTACTTTTGTTGATCTTTTCTCTTTTCATACATCATTTCATAGTACTCTTGAGGAAAAGTTCCAGTCATACAGATATAATTTCCTGTTTTAGCAGACTGAGTAAAATACCACTTAACCGCTCTTTTAAGAGGATTAAAGATTACTTTCTTAAAAATTGTTGTCATGATTAATTTAGTTTTTATTAGTTAAATTTAGTTGTAATTTATATTTATTTGTTTCCCCTGTGTGAATCGAACACACGTTATGGGATTAGAAATCCCAGGTTCTATCCGCTGAACTAAGGGGAAATTAACTAATAATCACTAAGTCGTTCTATAGAGCTAAACCAATAACTCTATAGATTATATTTTTATTCTTTATTTTTACTTTTTCGATATCTTTCTTTTCTATCACTATTTTTGTTTCTAGATTTATAAGTATCCAACTGAGAATCACAATTAGGACATATTAATCTAAGATTCTCTCTACAATTGTTATTAGCATGTCCATCTACATGATCTAATATAAAAGTAATAGGTTTACCGTTCCAAGAGTCTTCCATACCACAAATCTCACATTTATGATCTTGCTCTTCTAAGATATATTTTTTAGTCCACTTCATACATTCTTTTCCATAGTATGGTTCTGGATCTTTCAAATAATTCTCATATTTTTCTCTAGATTGATGCTCTTGTTGACACTTATTACAACAATAGAGTCCATAAGAAGTTTTCTTAGGAGTAAACTCTTTTCCACAATTCTTACAGATAGCCTTTTCCTTCTTAGAAACTCCTTTTCTAAATGTTTCACTAGAGTTTATTTTCCTTTTCTTAGGTAGCTCTATCCCTAACTTTTTAGCTCTTTTTACAATAGCATAACCAGAAACACTATATCTTCTACCTATCTCTTCATAGGATAGCTTTTCTTCGAAGATTAACTTCTCTAATTCTTCTTTTGTTACATTACTTAATTTACCTTCGTTCATTTTGTGAATAACTAAGTTACTTCCAGTGAATCGTAAACAATACATCTTATTAATTCTATTAAAGAGAGCCCCGTCGAGCTCTCTATCTTTCACAAAATGAATTAATAAGGAATCGATTCATATCGTTAACTTATCGCGGAGATGTAGAGTTCCGACCTCTAATCGTAAAACACGATCGATCTGCTTAGCAGGCAGTCCCTATTCCATTATAGGTTACTATCTCCGTTCCTATTATTTATCTTTCTTTCTAAGTTTCATTCCAGCTGCTATACCTGTTCCAATTAAACCAGCAGTCGTAGCTATTTTTCCAACTCTTCCTGTTCTTTTGGCGATATTTGCATCTTTATTAGATATTAAAGTTTTCTTAAGAGCTTTAACACCTGATTTATAGGCTTCATTATTTTTAGAGGTAGCTGCTTTATATACTTGATCTGCTTTCTTGACTTTTCTTTTGTGGAAAATTAGATCTAAAGCGCTTCCTGAATTAGTTTCACCACGAGCTACTTCTGCTTTAAAATTATTAGCTTTCCTGGTTGAATCAAGTTTCTTAATACCTTCTTTAAATGCTTTTTTTGCTTTCTTTGATTCCTGACTGGTTATATACTTCTTAGCCCCACGTTTTATTAAGTCTGTTGCTCCTACAGTTCCAGCTGTTCCGACTAGTGCAGTTCCGATAGCTTCTCCGACTTTCTTTGGAGTTTCATTGTCAGAATCAGAATATGTTTTATTTCGTAGTATTTTCATATTGATTTAATTTGTTTATAGTTTCCCAGTATTTTTCCTTGTCTTCTGAGAAATATTGTTCTTTTAATAATCTAATTGATGTAAGATTAGGGAACAGATTGTAGATATTCCCTGACTCTCTATTTAAATCCTTTGTTAATATTTCTTCAGTAAACCAAAAAACATCTTCAAAGTAATCCATCATAGTTTACCTTTCTATTAATCCAATCCGCAAGTATCTCTATAATTATTGCTGTAATGATATTCTAATTCAAACACTCCATGGATATTAACATAAGAATAGTATGTTAATAAATCTTCAGTATTCTTTTTATAAAAATTCAACCCTAGAATACCTCTTACTCTATTTCCAAAATCCAAATCTAATTCATTTAATAGAGTAGAAGATATTAGTTTTCTATTAACTCTAAATTCATTTAAAACTTTATCTCTTATTAAATTTTCTTTAATAATCTTCTCTTTTAAAGAATCTAGATCTAATATTTTTAATGTTTCAGTCAGATTATTTATATTAATAAATATCTCATTATTAAAAAAATTTTCAAATGTACTTATATTATTATATAATCTTTTTAATAAATCTATATATTCCTTCTCATCTCTTATATTAGAATTATTCTCTTTTATTCTAAGTAAAAACTCTAAATTCTCTATTTCTTCTTGCAAAGGAATAATAACTTTTTCCCTCTTCTTAAAAATATTAGAAAATAAATTATTCACGTTTTCTTTGTTTTATCAGTCTCTATTAACTTACCTTTCTTCTGATATTTCCCTAAAATTTCTTCCCAACTCCAAGAATATACTCTAGATGGAGTTTGTCTAGTTCCAGTTCTATAAGTTCCAATAAGTTTTTCTCTCCCCAAGACTTTAACTGCCGCTATAAATCTGAGCCGGAGTTCTTGTAGATACCAATATTCATCAGGGAGAACTAATACCTTCGGAGATTCTATTATTCCAGGTTTTACTAGTGAATCGGCTCTTCCCATTAGCGGCTTGTATATATAATAAGTAGCTCCTTCTATGTTCGTATCCTCTCCCGGAACTGCTGATATTCCTGAAAGTGCTGATCCTACATCTGGGTACAAATTAATTTTCGGTTTTATATATTCTCCATCTAAGTCTGGTCTTGATGATATATAGAACAGATCGGAGACACTTTTTGTTTTTCTCTTTATTATCATATGAACATAGTATTTTTACAAAGAACTAAAAAGAAGAGGTCGGAGCTAAGTCCCGGGATACAAAATTAAGTAACCTACTTAACCCATCTCCGCAGCAACTTTAGCGCCGAACCTAATCCCTGAAAACAATTATTATCTTAAAAAATATAATATCGATTTCTTAGTATAAAAGGAAGAATCTGTGTCCATTTATATGTGAAAAATAAACAAATTATTAACAACTATGAAAAAGAACTTACTTAGTAGAAAACTAATCGCTATTAGTAATATATGGATATGAAAAACAAAATTACCACGTTTGGAAAGGAGGGAAGGACACAGATTCTCCTTATATTTCATATATAAGGCTTATATTAAATTTAACCCTCAAAAGGTGGGTTATTTTTGATGTTTTTTACTACTTTTTACCCTAAAATGAGCCAAAATAACCCACTTTTATTTTTTATCTTCAAAATTGATGAAAATTCGGTAACTTATTTATGAAGACAAAGGAGCTTCCCTTATATTACACCCCTTTTCGCTACCGCTAGGGGTGTCTAAGGAAGAAACTTTGAATAGATATATAGAAAATAAACCCAGAAAATGAAGATGTTATAAAGATTTTATATTATTGATTTTCGCCTCCTCAAGAGGCGAATCTAATCTAAGTACTAAATGTATACTTTTTTTTAAGATAATATATTCTTTATCTATTACCTTATTTACCCCATTTTAAATCTACATTTTGCTCTTCTTATCCTTTCAAACTCTAATTAATGAAAAGGGAGACTCCTGTGTCTTCAATTTTATGTAACTGGATTCTGTATTAAAAGAATTTATAATAATTAGATAATAAAATTTAAAACATTAAATAATATGATAAAAAGATTAAATGATTATGTAGTTCCTAGAGGAATAAGATTTATATCAGAATTAGGAACAGACTTTAGATTTTATAAATTCCCAGTAAAATGTATTATTAATAAACAACTTCCAGGGTGTGGTTTTACTGAATATTGCTTAAGAGGACCTGAGAATGTTATTCTGTGTAGTCCTAGAAAAATGTTACTTAAAAATAAGAAAGACCAGCATAGTAGAGAAGTTTATTTAGTAGTGAATGAACTTGAAAAAGAAGCAGAAGTAGATAAAGATCTTTCCAAGGTAGATAAAACTAGATCTCAAGTATTTATGGAAAAATTAGATGAGATGGTTAATGGAAAAGATACTGTTTATAATAGATTAATGAATGAAATAAAAGATTATTTGAGTGAGAGAAAATACCTAGGAGATAAGCCTTGTAAAATTCTGGTAACATATGATTCTTATAGAATTGTAAAAGATATTCTAGAGAGTTTAGGTATATTTCAATCCTTTTATACTATAATAGATGAATTTCAGACAATCTTACATGATTCTAAGTTTAAGTCTAATACAGAACTAGACTTCCTTTATCATCTACATCAATCTCACAGTGCATTATTTGTATCAGCTACACCCATGTTAGAGGAATACTTAAATATGTTAGATGAATTTGATGGTTTACCATATATTAATATGGATTGGGGTAAGGAGGATTCAACTAGAGTATTAAAACCTGCTTTAAAGGTACTTAGTATGATGAGTGTAGGAACAAAACTTCCTGAAATTATTCAATCTTATAAATCTGAAAATTTTGAAAGTGCAGTTCGAATGATAAATGGATATCCTACTAAAATAGTTAGTGATGAAGCTGTATTCTACGTAAACTCTGTTAATCATATTACCAGTATTATAAAGAAGTGTGATCTCCAACCAGAAGAGGTAAATATTCTTTGTTCTGATACTCCCGAAAATTTAAAAAGAATACAAAAGAAGTTAGGAAAGAGATTTACTATCGGAGAGGTACCATTAAAAGGAGTTAAACCTAAAATGTTTACATTTTGTACGAGGACTGTTTACCTAGGAGCAGATTTTTATTCTACCTGTGCTAGATCATTTATATTTTCGGATTCTAATATAGACTCTTTAGCGGTAGATATTAGTGAAGATTTACCTCAAATTCTCGGAAGACAAAGACTCTTTGAAAATCCTTGGAAGAATGAAGCCATTTTCTATTACAGATCTACCTGTGATTATAGAAAGGTTAGTCAAGAAGAGTTTGATAGAGAAATAGAAAGAAAAAAGAAAGCTACTAATGATTTACTTCTTTCTTATAATTCTACTCCAGAAAAAGCAAGATTAACTGTAGCTGAAAGATACCAAACATTAGCTAGAACACAGAATTATAAAGATGATTATATAGCAGTAAACGAACATCAGAGTGGAACTTTGATACCTGTACTTAATAATTTAGTATTAGTAAATGAGATTAGAGCTTTTAGAATACAACAAATAGATTATAAAGATAGATTTACTGTATTTAGTACTATATATAGTACTTTATCTCCAGATGATATTATTAATCAAGAAGTGTCTAGATTTTTAGAGCAATATCAAAAGTTTGGAACATTTAAATCTAAACTTAAGTATCTTTGTGAATGTAGTTTTAATGATACTATGACTAATATAATATTAGATCAGATTGGAGAACATGATAATATTAAATCTTACTACTTAGCACTTGGTCCTCAAAAACTTAGAGCATTGAAATATGATAGATATTATATAGAAAAGGAGTTAGGAGTAGTAACATTTAGCCAAGAACTTCTAGAGTCTAATATATATTCAGAATTTAAAGTAGGAGATAAAATAACATTATCTGATATAAAATCTAGACTTGAAGTGTTATATAAGTCCATTAATTACGATGCTACACCTAAGGCAAAAGACTTAGAAAATTACTTTAATGTAAAAGAATCTTCAGCCAGAGTAGAGATAGATGGGGTTAAGAAGGTGGTAAAGATATATAATATAATAAGTAGAAAGGAGGTGTGTTAATTATGTTTGATAAAATTAAATCAGCTATTTTTAAAGCTACTCGGAATACTTTATCAAGAAAAGATCCAGAGATAGTAAAGTGGAATAATGAGATGGCAAAATATGAAAAGAAATTCTTTAATGAGTATTTATCAGATTTTAATGAAAGTAATTATGAATTCTTAAAATTAATTTCTACAGATAATCATGATACTCAGAAATATTCTACTTCATATGAAAAATATCAAATTATTGAAGATTTTAAGAATCTCATTAAGGGAGATAAAAATGATGCTATAATCATGACGGAATTAGTTTCAGATCCTAGTAAAAGAGGTGAACAACTTATGAAAGATCTAGATAACTATAGGAAAAGATATGATGAGTTATTTAATGATTTAGAGCTCTGTGCAATGATTTATAAGGATCCTCTTTTAGGAGATAAAATAAGTAATTGTGTAGTGTTGGATATCTTTTTACATGGGCCTGAAACAGAAGAACTTGAAAATATAAAAATTAAACATAGAATTTTATTATGATCATAAGACGTAAATTATTCTCTAAAGAAGAGAAACAAGAAAGAAGCAAATCTGATATAACTTCTGATGTAGCCGTTGGAGCAGGAATGGGTGCTTTGATAGCAGGTTCTGGAAGATTATCCTATGAAAAAGCATTTAATCCTCAAAAAGAGGTAACAGAAGATTCTATAAAGAAATTATATCGAAAGAAAAGTAACCGAGATACTGATAAATTAAAAATGAAGCATAGATATAGTAATGCTAAACAGACAGTAAAAGATATAGTTACTGGAAAGAAATCAGATCTTATTGAGAAAACTAAGAGAAATGAACATCAATCTAAGGAAATAGGTTTAAAATTTCTAGATAATAAAAAGAAATTTTTAGATAAACCCTTAGAGGAATTAAACGAGACAGTTAAATCTGGAAAGAAATTATATAAACCAGTGAAAAAAGTTGGAAAGTATGCAGCAATTGGAGCTGGAATAGGAGCTGTTTACGGTTTAGGAAATAATCTCAAGAAACAAAGAGATAAAATAGAAGATGCTGCAGGAGATAGAGTTGCAGAAGTAATTAGAGGAATAGGTAAGAAAGGAAAATAACAAAACAACCTAGTAATTCATGGAAGAAAGGATTACTAGGTTTTAATTTTTTTTTATAAATAATGATTATATTAAGATATAAATATTTTAATGAGGGATTGGTTATTAGATGGCCTGTTCCTAATCCAGGTCTTTTATTATATCCTAAAATAGAAAAGACTAATAGATTTAAGAAAGAATATGAACTTATCGGAAAAGATGCTAGAAAACTTGTAGATCGTTTAGAAGAAAGTTTAATGAATGGATATATTTATGAAGATGATCCAGATAATTCTACTAAAGAAGAAACTCATTGTCTAGAAGATTTTAATGAATATACAGGAAATTATCCACATTTAGTATATAGTAAAAGAATAACAGGACAATTAAGATTTAATTATTCTATATACAAACCAAAACAAATAACAAAAAATGGAAGAACTTATTATGAATCTAGAGTTGTTCTTGAAAATTGTTGGGATCATAAATTCAGAGATATAGAGTATTGGGGAACTGATTATCCACAAAGAGATAGATACAATTTAAAAGAAAATTTAGTTAGTATTAAGCCTTACAAAGAAAGAAATTCTAAATGGTGGAATTATAAAGCAGTAGTACCTAAAAAGATAGATACAGCAACTAAATTAGATATAGAATGTACTGATGGAGTTAAAAATTATTATACAGAAATATTTCCAAGATCTACAGAAAGTAAAAATCCTATAAGACCTAGTGTTGAAAAATCTGAAAATCTCAAAACATTTAGAATAAAAAGAGTTACACCTGATAGAGATGAAAAATACATATACTATAAACCTTAATAGTGAAATTATAAAAAAATAGTAATTATATGAAAAAACTAATAGGGAAAAGAAGTATTATAGATTTTGTATTTTGTAATGATAATAGTTTAGATTATATTTCATATACTAAAATTTCTGATATATTTCGAGCTATTAATGATCCAACAGGGAGATATACACCTGGAATTTATTTAATGCCTTTTTCGAAGAATTATTTAATAGATTCAGTAATAGCTCTTAGACTTATTATTTGTTGGGTGGAATTTCGAGAGAAGGATCCAGAATTATTAAAAAGTTTAGAAAGTTATTTATTATCTTTAGGTATAATCTCTGGATCTTTTACTTGGTGTGATTATATGAATAGGTCTTGGGAAAATATTATAAATGATTTTTGCCCTGGGATAAATTATAAAAATGATAATCCTTCATTGGAAAATAATTGGTTAGGGGATGTTCCGGAGGATTTAGATGAACTTCCCTTTTTAACTAGATATAATCAGGCTAGTATTACTGATGAGCTACTAATTAATAAATTAAATAATGAAAATATACAATTATGGAAGCACTAAATGTATAAAATACTACTTTATATTAATTCTCGAAAATTGAAAAGTGTAATAGAATAGCTAGGAGATGGTTTAGGAGGAATGTGAAGCCCATTATTATCGATGAAAACGGATTAACACTAGGAGATTTTATATTACCTAATGATATAGTAGATTATGAAAAAGCAAGAAAACATGATCGTATGATTCTTGGACTTGAAGATAAGTAATAAACACTAGATTAATAAAAAGAGCAAACCTAATCACTCTTTTTATTTTTTTCTTTCTAATCAATAAAAAGGTACTTCCATCCCCTTGAGGTTCTTATAATTGAAAGTAAAAATACTCCTCTCAGAAACACTAAGAATCTTATAGATGTGAGAGGAATAAAATAATCTCAAAAAAAAGATCCGCGTATTATTGTGTTGCGCGGAATTATATACAAATTTTATATTATATTTTAACAAACATTTATTTTTAATTTATTATTTTATTTAAATTATGGGAAATCGAGTAGATGATTTTTTGAGTAAATTGGCAGCGCAAGCACCAAAAGCAAAAGAAAACAATTTTGAGCAGAAAAACAGATCATTAGAAAAAATTTATCTTAACTTCCCCGGAAATTTTGGTAGATATCAAGTATTTCCGTTGGATAGTGTAGTAACTGACTTTCCGTTTGTTACTTTATTCGGAACTCGTGAAATTAATATCCCTCGAAAAAACATGGCGGCGGATGGAACTGAAAACACTTATAATGCGTGGATTAAGCTCCTACCGAAAAGTGCTTATGTAATGAAAGATATGACGGGTAGACTAGTTTCTTCATTGACCGCCGCAGATGATGAATTATTGTCACAAGCGCATATGATCTTTGATGAACTTTATCGAGAACTGGATGCAAAGAATAACCGCGACGAATTAACAACAAACTTAGTCCGGTTGAAGAATTATACTATCTTCCATGCATTCTGTCTTAATAAATGGGATCCGAATGAAAATCGTAACCCTAGTCGTCAGAATTTTACAGCATTGTTCGTTGCGACAGCTAAAATGTTTACATCAGTAGTTGAAGATAATATTCAAGAGAAATCTTTGATGAAGGGTGGAGATAATAGCTGGATTTCAGAAGTTTATAATCGTGATGCTACAGGACGTTCTGGATTCTTGATGTTTAGTGTCGGAAAGAAGAAAGATAATAGTGGTGGATTTGCTATTACTGCCACACATGAAGTTGGTAATGAGAACTTTAAGTCAATTCAGATTTCAGAAGAAGATATGGAATTGGCTGCAGATCCATTGCAATCATTTATGTCTTGGCAGGCTAATAGAGATAACGATACTCCTGTTGGTCAGAAACGTTTATTCAATGCGACCTTGATTAAAGAGTCTATTGAATATATGTCAGAAATTTTAGCAAGCATCAGACTCGCTAAATCTCAGGGAAGTGTAGATTTTAAAGAAGCTGTTACAAGAGTTAATAATGAAGTTCTTGCAAAACAGGTTCCGACAGATAAAAGTGGTTTTCGTCAGACAAATGATCCGATGTTAGCTTCTCTGTCTGGAGGTGGAAATTCTGCACCTCAAGTTGAGCTGAGTAAAAACGATCAGGTTTTTCAGACTCCTCCCGTGTATCATAGTGATCCCGTAACAGCCAGCCCTGTAAATCCAGGTAATGGTGGAGGATCTCCATTTGGTGGTGGGCAACAGCCACAGTGGGGAGGATTTGGACAAGGTAATCAACAAGCACCTTTCCAGAAACCAAACTTCGGAGGTAATAACGACAGTGACTTGCCTTTTTAATGATCTGAAAAGGAATAGTATAAAATAATAAAACTAAAAGGTAGAAGAGATTTTAACAGATTTCCTCTACCTTTATTTGTTTAAAGTTGGAAATAATAATGAATAATAAACAATATTTCTACTGTTTCCTGGATTTTTCACTAATTTTGACAAGGTCCCTCTTCGTGATAAGTAAAGGAAAAGACATCGGAGAATATACGGCCGGGGAATTAATCAGAACCTGTATATGGACGATCAATAAAGTTCTTAGGGATTATGGTATTAGTGCTAGGAAAGTAATTCTAGTTTATGATAAGTGGGATGAATCTATAGGAGGTTATTATACATCTTATCTTTTAGGAGGACAATATAAAGATACAAGGCATTATATGGATGAGACGATTTTTGAGGGTATGAAAAATGATCCGGCCGTTTCCCCCGATGATTTAAAGAAAGCTGCATGGGAATTATATCAAAATCAAGTAAAACAGACAGCTAAATATACAATGATTTCTGAGTTACCTAGATTTGGGATCGGAATGCTTGGGAGAAGTGGCTGGGAAGCTGACAATTGGGCTTATCTATTAAGTTGTGAGCTCTATGGAAAAACAGATCTCCCTAGTCTTTTTGTTACTAAAGATTCGGATTGGATGTATTGTTTATCACCAGCTACTCAATTATTTCGTCTCCCAGGAAAAAATGAAGAACCTAGAATAATAACTTATGATGAGATGTATTATTCAATTCCAGAATCAATCAGAAATGCTGGAATCAGATTATATCAATATCTCAGCCTTAAAGATAGTCTAGGGTATGGACATAATGATCTAAGAAAAACTGTAAAACCTAGAATGAAGTCTGAAAAAGTAATTTTAGAGGTTTTATCAGGAAACTACGAGAACTTAACAGACCTAGAACTCTTTGAAAAACAATATAAAACTTTCGATATATTCAGTTACCCAGGGATTGATGAAGCTAGAGACATGATTAATAATTATCTTCCAGTATGTGGTTCCCTAGGAGATGTTTCTGAATTTAGAATGTTTTGTAGAACTCATAATATCCCAGGGATTTCAGATAGTTATTATTCAGAGTTCATTGGAAGATTAGATCAAAAATTATATTGTGAGTAAAAAAAATGAAAGATATTGTAACCCTACGTGGAATAAAATATAGCTATGATGAAAGAACTGGCCGAATATTTAAGGAAGGTCAAGTTTTAACATCATCGCAAGCAGAACCGGTCTATAGTTACCTTGGAGATAGTTCAGGGGAGCCGGTTTTTGGAGGAATATTACTCAAAGATACAGGTTCAATCTTAACTCTTAATGGTAAAATTTCTCCAGTGACAGATCCTAATACAATAAGTTAAAAGAAGGAATTATGGCAGGATTATTAGGAGGAATTCTTGGAAAATTGACTGGAAAACAACTCTCAATCCAAGAAATTATGAACATTGATGAAGGAAGAAAAGATAGAGCTTCTGAATGTGTAGTGAGATTGACAAAAGTATATCATGTTCTCAAAGAAGAGTCGATCATGGATAAACTAAGATCTGTATTTTTTGGGAAGACTGTACTTAAGATTTATTACTTAGTTTTTAAATTTGAAGTAACGTCTAAAACAGGTAGTACTTATAACGTCATAATTCAAACTTCCCCTGACTATGATATACGTGGATGGAAGAATTCGAAATGTAAAGTTTATTGTGAGTGTAAAGATTTTCAATTTAGATCGGCGTATCTTTTGGGCAAGAATAATACGCTGTTTTTGTCGGATCGTATAAAAATAAAACTTGGTCCAGCATTAACTCAAGCGCCCAAAGATAAAACGCCGACAACTCTACTTTGTAAACACTCTATGGCAGCTTTACAATATCTAGTGAATAATTACCAAAATATAATGAAAACTATATAAAACTAATGATAGAATTAAAACCTCATTATAGTTTGTTGTTTATAGATAGTAGAGATACAGAAGTAATATTAGCAAAATATACTGGTTCATTTAAGTTACCATCTAATATTACATTTACTAGATTAAAAAATCACTTAGTTATTTCGATTGATATCAAGTGTCATAGTTCAGAATCTGATGAACTCAAAGCAACATTATTTGAAAATAGATTTAATATTCAAAGTTTTATTGGTTATAAGATTAATAATGACTATTGGGATATTATTTACCAATATGGTTGTTATAAGAGTTATCAGTTTTATGTAAATAGTGAATTTGTTGTAGAATATATAATGACTAATTATTTTTGAAGAGATGAGTAAAATATTAGCAATTTCGGATATTCATATTTTTGATTATCCACAAAGAAATTCCTACGATAAACAACGTTTAACTCAAGCAAGAACAGTAGCACAAAATATTATAAAAGCTGCTACAATTGAAGGAGCTGAAAGAGTTGTGATCGCAGGAGATGTTATCGAAAAATCAGTTCTCCGACCCTATGTTCAAGCAGAAGTTAAATTATTCCTTGATACTTTAATGAGTTTCTTTAAAGAGGGATATATAATTTGGGGGAATCATGATCAAGATAATAAGTCAGTAGATTCTGAACTTATTGATTCATGTCTTGCTGTGATGTTACCCCCTAATCTATATTATGCTGATCAGAAAGAGTTAGTAATTGATAATTCTAGAATAGCATTTAGTAACTGGAGACCTGAATTTGATCTTTCATGGATTTCAGGACAAGTAGATGTTTTATTTACACATGCTACTATTAATTATGGTGGATCAGATAAAATACAATCTCAAGTTCTGGATGAGTCTAAATTTGGATTAGCTATTTGTGGTGATATTCATAGACCAGCTCAGATTGGGAAATATGTTAGTATAGGTATTCCACAGAAATGTAAAATGTCTGACTATGATAAATCAACCGGAGTTGTATATGATTGTGTATCTAAACAATTTAAATGGGTAGATCTAAATCCAGACGATAACCTTATGAAGTTTGTTTATACACCTATCAGAGAAGATGAAGGTTGGAATCAAGGAACTGGAACTTGGAGTGTGTATAAACCAGAAAACTTAAGTATTGCTGGAGGAGTAAGAGATATTAAAATTCCAGCATGGGAAGAAATTGGAAACTTGATTGATAATATTATAATAGAAAACAATCTTCAAGGAATTCATTCTGAAGTTCTTCGAAATCTTAAAGATGTAGATTCTGAAGAAGTTGATTTTGGATTTACTCTTCTTAGATTATATTGTAAAAATTGGAGAAGTATAGACGAAGCTGATATTTACTTTGAGGATGGTGATAAGATCTTGATAACTGGAAAAAATGGTTCTGGAAAAAGTTCTTTGCTTAGTGCTCTTAAATATGCTTTCTTAGAGTGTAGAAATATTAAGGATTATTTACAGTTCGGAGAAAAAGAGTGTATCTTAGCAGTAGAGTTTATGTATCAAGGAAAGAAGTGTAAAATTCAGAGAGGAAATAAAAAACATGGATGCTGGATTGATGATGAACCTCTTAAATATAATAATAAGAAAGAATTCGAGGAAGATATGTATCGTAGATTTCCATTTATTGGATATATGGATATTTTCTTATTTGATTCAGACCATCATAAACTGATTGGAAATATTACCCCTGAAAGAAAGTCGGAGATAATTAGTAAGTTCTATAAGATGGATAGAATTGATGCTTATAATAAAGAAGCTGGAATTCTATTAGATCAAGTTACAAAATCTTCGAGTGTATGGAATGAAGCAATTAAAAAATCAGAAGAAATCCTTAGGTATATAGATACTAATCTTTCTAATATCCAACTTCCAGGACAAACAAAAACAGAACTCACCCAACTAAAATCGGAAGGCTTAGAATTACAAAGAAAAAATAAAGAATGGATGAGTTACTTAGCTGATTCTGGAAAACTTCAAGCACAGGTTTCTCTTTATACTGAAACTCTAGAAAGATTAATTAAAGAACAATCTACCTATAGACATCTTCAAGAAATAGATTCAGAGATTGCATATCTTCAGTCCGAGGTAGATAATGAAAATCAAGAAATATCACAACTTCGAACAATAGAGTCTGAATATTCTTTAAAGTTAGATAGATATAATCAGGTGTGTGTAGAAGGAAAGAAAACAACCGCCGAATTAGAACGCCTCGAAAAAAGTAAAGTATGTCCTAGTTGTGGTCAGACTTTGAAGAATACAGAATCTCTAGATCGTCATAAACAAGAAATCTTAGGGAAACTTGAAGAACTTAGATCCGAGGCTATAAAGATCGGCGATGAACTTAGAGGAATGTCTGAGAAAAAACAACAGGCTGATTCGTTAATTTCAATTGCCTCTGAAAAAGTTAAAACCTTAGGGAATCAAATATTTATGTTGATGTCTGAAAAACAAAAAATTACTAAGACAGCTAAAGATATAGAAAATACAAAGTCTCTCTTAGAAAATTATAAGACTCAATTAAATAACTTAGGAACACCAGAAAAAGTAGAACTTCCTGATAACTTTATGGAAATTATGAGTTCGATCGATTCTGGAATAAAAGCTTGGACGGATCATGAAAGATTAATCCAAGATAGAGCTGTAGAAGAAGCAAATATCTTAAAGGCACAATCTGAGTTAGGATTAATTCAGAATGCTTTAGTAGATCTTAAAGAGTATATTAAGCTTACAGGACCTACAGGAAAGATTTATGAAGAAATTATGACAAGATTAGCTGAACAATTTACAGATAATCAAGTTAAATATTCAGTAGATACATATAATTTCAGAAAGAAGGATCATCTTGACCTTACTAGTAGGTTTAATAATAATGGAAATTATGTCTCTTATGATGCATGTAGTTCAGGTCAACAAACAGTTTTAGATATCAATTTTCTTAGTAAGATAGTAACTAGAATGGGACTGCTTATTATGGATGAATTCTTAAAACACCTAGACCCAGAAAATCATGATAATTGTATAGATATGATTAGTAGTATGAATATTGGATGTATTATGATTTCTAGTCATATGGAATCTATTACTTCATTTAATAATAAAACTTGTAGACTTGAATTAAATGATTCAGGAGTTACAAATATTACAATAAAATAATTAATACGATGAGTGAAGAAAAATTAAAAGAATATTTCTTAGAAGAAGAGAGATTTAACGAATTTAGTGATTTCTTTGGATATAGAGTTTTAGGAACATTTCAATCTTTTCCAAAATATGGTACTTTTATTTCTAGTGGAATAAGAATTTTTAAAACTGAACCCATTGCTTGGGTAGAAGAATTTAAAATAGGTATCGTTCAGAATGTAGGAGATTATTTGGTTATGGTTTCTCCTGAATGTCCTGAGGTATACTTTACAATGCCAGAGGAAATCATAGATAAGATTAAAGATATTTATGATGCTGAAAACTATATTAACATAGACAACGAAACATTACAAAAACTTATGGAAGAACTGAATGATGCAAATAGAAAGTGGACAACTAATCCAATTATGACAGATTCTGGAAGAATATGGTATGATAGTTCTTCAGCTAACCCATTCGTTCCATATTCTCATCAGACAACTACATCTACATGTTCTTCAGATTATGTTGTATCTTCTGCATCAGGAATATCAACTAATATAAATCCCAATAATACTAATACTTATGTTACAGGATATAACATATAATATGTTAGAGTTTGCAGATGTAAAGAATCCTACAGACTTTTTTAAAACAGGGGATCCGAAAGAAATGATACCTCTACGAACTCTTTATAATAATGCAAGACTTCTTTGGGGACTTGGAGCAGATCAGATTCTTTTAAGTGTAGCACAAGGTCAAGCAATTTATAAGCTCGCCTTGTTGGTGAAAAATAAAAGAAGTATTTTTGGATGTTTAGTATATATTCCAGGTCAGAAAAGACTTGACTTATATACATCTGAATCTCCAGAGATACCACTAATTCAATGGAAAAGACAGAAGGTAGTGAATAAAACTTATCCATTACTTCTCGATCTTGCTGGAATTGAAAAAATGTTCTCTAGGTTAATTACTATCTTATGATATTTAAAGTAGTTCGATCTAAGTATTCATTAAAAGTATGTAAACTAATAAAAGTCTATAAAGGAGCTTTTAGACTAGAGAATTCATTAGATGTAAATATATTCGATTATAATAAATCTTGGGATAATCTAGTAGGAGATGATAAAGTAATTACAGTTGCTGAATTAATCCTTGCTAAATTTCCATTAAGTATTTGTAAAAAACTTACTAAAAATTTTATATTACTTAATAGAAATAACTTTGATGAATATTCGGGTTATGATGACTTTGTTGATAAAAAACAATCTAAATATGAAGTACATAATGCTTATGAATCTAATCCAAAAGCTTTACAATTCATAGATATTCCTTTAGAAGATTTACTATATGATGTAAAAGATCTAACCAGAAATAATTATATTGTTCAAAAATCATTATTAGAATTGAATAAATAAAAATAAGAGAAAGACTAGGAAATTAATCCTGGCCTTTCTTTTTTATTCACAAGAAAAAATAAGTTCCGATCTTCACAGACTAGAACCTATATAATTCATGAGTTTAAAAATTTGTTGTGTTTCTATTTTACATTCACATATAAGGTTTTCAAGCGTTTTCTTTGTTTTACTTTTTCAGTAGTTTCTAGAATCCAACATAACACTTCTTTTTCTAGGGATTCTTGATTTGTAACCTGTTTGTGTTGAGTATATACAGATTTATCTTCTAAAGTAATAAATGTTAACTCTACTCCATAGAATTTTTCATATAAGATAATCTGTTCAATAGCTGCTCCAAGAAAATGAATTATATATATTTCATTCGTTGAACCTTCTGTTATTCTAACTCCTGAATCTGAATTTTCGGTTAAGTAATCTAAAAATTTCTTAATAGATTCTTTGGTTATTTTTCCCATTTCTCATCTGATTTTAAAACTTTTATTACTTTTCCGTAAATATTTTTAGTCCAACCATTTATATGTCCGTGATTATTTCCTATCTGAGCACCTTTAACTGGATCTATTGTTTTAACTAGATGTGTAAAAAATCTTCCATGAACTTTACAATAAACTATATCTCCAACTTTTATTGAATCTATTCCAGAGACAGGTTCTAAGACATGTTTTTGACCAGACATAATAAGAGGAGTCATTGAATTTCCTTTTTCAGAAGTTACAAATGTTTCTCCTGCCTCTAGACGTTCTTGTTTAGTTCTCGGCTTTTTTATTTCTTCTTTTCCAAGCGTTATGTTTTCTAGTGGCGTCTTTTTTATTTTTTGCTTTGACTTTATAACCATCATTAAATTTGAAATTATTAAATAAACCTTTTGTCGGATCATAAGATTTTTGTTTCTTAAGTTCCTCCAATATTTTATTATCTACATGTTTAGTATAATTATCTACTGGATCTTCTTTTTTAGAGATCATTACTTCTTTTCCTTCATATGTAATTTTATAATCTTCATACCCTACAGGAGGTTCTTTGAAGTATTCCCACTTAGGAGGTCCGAAGTCTGTTGATTTTCCGGCAAGGATTAAAGTTTTAGATTCTTTATCAACTCTCCAAAAACCTCCTCCCCAACATCCAATAGAATAATTTTTTCCAAGTAATTCAAAGTGAAACTCTACATTACCTAAAATTAATTCTCCTTCTTTACTAATTATAAATTTTTGCATAATCATTTATTTTATTATCATATATAAGAATCTTAAGAACCATTGAATTCCTTATTGGTGTAAAAACAAATAAAACTTAAAAGTTATGAAAGAAATAACGGTAAGTAAAGTACTAGAAAAACAAGATGAAGATAGTGTGAGGATGATTAAAAGTTTATTAAGACTTAAAGAAAAAATTATGACAATCGGAAAAAAGAAAGAATTAACAGCAGATCAGGCTAATATTATTAGTAGATTTAATCTTCAAGGATATTCAAGCTTAGAAGAGATTGCTAAGAAAAAGATCGAGGAGATTGAAGGACAAATAACAAGTAAACTTCAATTCAGTCATAAAGAAAGATTACTAGCATTGATTGTTCCAGATGATCAGAGAGATCTTTACGACTTAATAAAAACTCACTATACAGAAAAAGGATTTAAAACTTTTTATCTTGACAAAGAAAGAGTTCCAGAATTTAAGAATAGTACATATTTATTTATTTCTTGGGACATTGAGATAAAGAAGTAATATAAGATAAACCTTAGGGAAGAGAAATTTCCTTAAGGTTATTTACTTTTTGCTCTCCTCATACCTTAATTGCTTTATATGTGAAACCAAATTATATAAAAATTATGTTAGAAAATAAACCAACTATTTTGTATTCACTTGAAGAGATAACAATCATTCCAGAAGTAGTAACAAAAATAAATAGTAGATCTCAATGTATTCCATGGGTTCCTAGAATAGATGGTAAGAAAGATAGTGAATTCCTTCCAGTTATTGCAGCACCTATGGCATCTGTGGTTAGTCCTGAAAATTATAAGACTTTCCATGATAATCTAATTTCATGTATTATCCCTAGAAATATACCTCTCTCTGAAAGACTTAAATTATGTTCTGAAGTTTTTTGTGCTTTTTCTATGAAAGAGATTGAAGAAAATTTTATAGAACAACACCAACAAAGTACAGGATCTGAATTATATGTTTTAATTGATATAGCTAATGGACATATGAAAAGTCAGATAGAACTTGGTCGGGCTCTTAAGGAATTATATGGATTCTCAATAAAAATCATGGGTGGAAATATAGCTAATCCCGAGACCTATAAGTTATATGATAAAGCTGGATTTGATTATCTTAGAGTAGGTATAGGTGGTGGAGCTGGTTGTATTACTTCTACTCAGACTGGTATTCATTATCCTATGGGTTCTTTAATTAATGATACTTTTCAGGTTAAGAGAGAATGTTCAGGAAATACTAAAATTATCGCCGATGGAGGAATTAGCACTTTTTCGGCCGTGATTAAATGTTTAGCACTTGGAGCAGATTATGTTATGATGGGAAGTACGTTTGGAAAGGCATTAGAGGCGGCCGGTCCAGTGCTAAGAGAATATTACGGCGAATATTACGAATCTCTTCCAGAAAGTGTAGATATAACCAGAGGAGAAAAGTTTTATCGAGAGTATTATGGAATGTCAACTAAACGAGCACAAGCAGAAATCTTAGGAAAATCAATAGAAACTGTAGACAGAGAAAAATTAAAAACTTCAGAAGGAAAAAGCGTGGTCTTAGAAATTGAATATACATTAGCAGGGTGGGCAAAAAACATGGATTCCTACCTTAGATCAGCAATGTCATATACAGATTCCTATAACCTAGAAGACTTTAAATATTCTAGATGTCAGGTTGTATCCGAGATATCTAGTGTTGGTATTAATAAAAAATAATTAAACTCTATGGCTAAAAAGAAAGCTGTTACTAAATCAAGTGTAGATGAAGAACTTGATCTAATTCGAAAAGAAAGAGATAGTATCTTGAATTTTAAAATTAATTTTAAATGCAAAACTAAGCATCAAAAAGAATTTCTTAAATCTATTTATGATCACGAAATTACAATAGTTAAAGGGCCAGCAGGTCAATATAGGGCCGTCTAGAGGAGTAATTCTTTAGATTATTAGTAAGTAAATTCGGTGAAAGGATAATCCCAATACCGAGTCAAGGATCTTAGATTTATCTAAGTAATCTTTGATGTAACGAATAAAGACTTACCAAGATAATAAAATATCTTGAAATTATATTCTAGTTTACTATAATAATTAGTAATAACACTGTCTGGGAAATCATATGTTTCAGTTTATGCTGCCCTCGATCTACTTAAGAATAGTGCTGATAATGGATATGAAAAAATAATATTCATATATCCAGTAGCTACAAATCCTGATGAAAATATTGGATATTTAAAAGGCGATCTTCAACAAAAACTTGAGCCGTACAAAGAAGCAGATTTCTATACAATGGAAAAAATATTTAATGCTTCTGGAAAAAATGGAAAGGAAGTTGTTCAAAAATTAGTAGATGCTGGTAAAATAGAAGTGAAAAGTAGTCAATTCTTACGTGGAAATAATATTGATAATGCAATTGTAATTGTGTCGGAAGCTCAAAACTTCGGGAGGGATACTTTTCTTAAAATATTAACTAGAATAGGTACTAACTCTCGTTATATCTTTAATTCTGATGAGCTACAACTCGATTCTATTTCTTTAAAATCAGGAAAAAATCAAAAAGGCTTACAATATGCTATAGAAAAGTTATCAGATATGGATGAAATAGGGATTGTTGAGTTTGGTCTTGAAGATATTGTAAGAAATGACTTAATTCCTGGTATTCTTAAAAGATGGCTTCCTGAAGTTTATGGAGATTTGGATGAGGAAGAGATATCTAAGAAGTCTAAGCAAGAAAGATTAGATGAATAAAAAATAAGATATCTCAGAAACCTTCAAATTCTTATATATGTAGTAAAGATCAGATGAAAATATGGTACTGATCGGAGACTACTTATTAATATAATAATAAATAATTGAATTTTATTTGGATATAACTGGCTTATGTTATTAGTTACTTCTAATTATAATTATGAGTATAAATTAATTGATCACTGTAACAATTTCCAGAGTATCAAGATCGAGAAGTATAATCTTCTCGAGGTAAACAGGTAAAGTTCACTAGGGAATATAAAATCAAATAGACTTTAATAAATTTTTAATTAAATACGTTAGTGCGCATATATGTATTTATGATAGAATAGCAAAAATTTATTAACTAAATATAATATATAATTTAGAGTTTGATTTTATATATCCCTAGTATTTTTCTTCTACGAAACTACTACCTCTTCGCGGTGTAGAAGACAACTAGCACTAAAGTTGTGAAACTAAATGTAGCAATGAGAGATGAGCGTTCCTATATGTTATGCTTTCTCTCGGAGTAGGGTGCCACTATGATTTATTATCTATAGTGTCAGAAAAACCTTAAGACAATAACAAAAGAATTATGACAAAGAAAAATAAATTAAATGAAAAATTTGAATTAACATTTAGTATAAGAAGTATTGCTTATTACTTTTTATGTATCTACTTAATTTACGTGTTCAAAGTTACCTCCCCAGGAAATATGACACACCTAGGAATATACATGGCATCTTGTTTTATTGGAGCATTTTTATTAGGAATAGAAAAAATGCTCTGGACTTATAAGTATGGTCAAGATGTGATGTTTAATCTAGGAAAACTATGGGGAATAAAGAATGAAAATTTTCTTTGGGTAGTTAAATTATTCAATACAGGATTATTATTTTGTAAGTATATATCACCAATCTTAGGAAGTTTTATTGGATTGGCATTATTTATAAAATATGTACCTGAATTTAATAATATAGAAATTTTATCAAGATTATCAGCAATTATTATAGTATATCTATATTCTATATATAAATTGTTTAACTACTTAAAAAGGATTTGAACTATGAGACTCAAGAGTTTAACAGAAGTCCTTGGGTGGATAATAGGAATCTGTCCAAGTGAGTCCTTGAAATCTAGTGAGAAAACTGGTAAGGAAAATGAAAGGAAAGGAGAAGAAAAAAGATCCCAGTTATCTTTGGATTCAAGTAGAACAAAAATCGTGAATGATGTTGAGCCTATTAAGGAAATTATTGTAGATATTCTGGATGATTGTTTAAAAGATCCAGATATTAAAAAGCCAGATGAATTTTTCCAATCCTTTGCTTGGAGATTGATAACTAATATAGTAAATTATAATTGGTTATCTAAAGCTCCAAAGAATAGAAGAGAAATGGAAATATTAATAAGAGAATATGGATACTGGGGCAGGTATTACAAAAAGATGAACAGAAGCACAATGTTCTATAATATTACCACTCCTAATATTAGTAATAGAAAAGGAGTTAAAGTAATACCTGAATACTAATAAGCAACTATAGAAAGGGAAATATAATCCCTTTCTTTATTTTTCTCCTCTTTCAACCTCTAATCCTTATACATGTAAATTATATAAAACTTAGAATATGAAAAAGAATTTAGAAAATCTGACAATTCCTAAAACAAAAGAGCTTCGTCAAGAGAAATTAGATGAAGCTGTAGCAATATTGAAATCAGAGTTTGTAGGATTAGATGATATTATAGATAGTATAAAAAAGTCTATAATTCCTTGGTACATAACTCCAGAAATAATAGAGAGACCAGTTGTTATTTCATTGTGGGGATTAACTGGAACTGGAAAAACAAGTGTAGTTAGACGATTAACATCTCTCTTAGGATTATCGGGGAAAACAGTATTCTTTGATTGTGGACTTGAAGCAAATGAATCATCTTCAGGAAGTATTGCAGATAAAATTGAAGAAGTTTTTGATTGTGATGACGACTGCGATTCGATCTCTTCAGGGTATGAAAAGTTCGGAAATGCAGTATTTGTATTTGATGAATTTCAGTATGCAAGAACTTTAGATGAGAACGGTCATGAACTTCTTAAATCACCTCTTCGACCTATCTGGACTATTATTGATAGTGGAAAGGTTAGTGTTTCTGAATATAGATATGATATTTCTCGTTTTAGTAACTTCGTAGAAGATTTTTCTGAATTTGCAAAAGAATATCCTGATATACACGTAGATAATGGGAAAGTACTGGACCGTGAAGAAGTTAAGATAGTTCTTGAGAATTTAGGATTATTTTACTATGGAAGAGATGTTAGTAGTCTTCTAGGAGGTGAAAAAAATTCTTATGCTCCGAAAGTAAGAAGTAGTGATAGAGAAGATGAAGAAGATGATATTTTTAAACCACTTAGCTTAATTGGAGAAGATAATCTACGAACTATGGTAAAAAGATTAAATTCTTTTAAAGCTAGACTTGGATTTGAAATGATAATTGAGTTGAACAATGTTACTACTTTAATTGAATATAGTAAAATTCTAGAGGATGCAGCTAGAATAATTACTAAACCAAAAGAATTAGATTGTTCAAGATCATTAGTATTTATTCTTGGAAACTTAGATGAAGCCTTTAAAGTAGAATCCGATTTAGATCCTGATATGGATGCAGATACTTTCTATGATAAAACAAGTAAAGTATCAATTTCAGATATTAAAGAGGCTCTCAAACAAAGATTCAGAGCAGAACAAATAGCTAGACTTGGAAATAATTTAATAAAATATCCAACATTAAAGAAAGAACATTTTATTAAGATTATTAAAAAAGAATTATCTAGAATAGCAGATAAATTTTTAGAAACTGAAGGAATAAAGATTAATTATGCTGAAAATATAGTTGATCTTATGTATTCAGAGGGGGTGTTTCCTGTACAAGGTGTAAGACCTATTTATACTACTATCGGAACTTTATTAACTCCTCTTCTAAGTGATATTCTAATCAATCGTACTGCCGAAGACAAAGAAGTGACGATAACTCTTACTAGAGAAACAGATCTCACAGAAAAGAAATTAAAAATAGATAAAACGTCACTAAGTATTATCTTCGGCAAACCAGAAAAAGTAGTAGATATAGAAATTCCTTTACAACTTGGGGAATTAAGAAATCCGGAGAGAAGGTTAACAAGATTTATAAATTCTGTACATGAAGCTGGACATGCGATAGTAGCTTTGTATGAAACTGGAATTTATCCTGTTAATATAGTTTCTGTTTCTACAGGAGATGGAGGATTTTGTAATACTTATGATCCAAAAAAAGAAGGAGAAATTGATAGTCGAGAAGATGTTGATTCAGATGTTAGAATATGTCTTGCTGGTTATGAAGCTGAGAAGTTAGTTTATGGAAAATATCCAGAAAAGTGTTTAATGGGTTCTGGAAGTGATATTGAAAACGCATGGGATTTTTTCTCTGAGATGGCTTACAGATGTGGGTATTTTGAACCTTACTCATATACAAATCATCTAACAGAAGAAAATTCGAGTGGTATACCTTCTGGATTTTTAGATAATGAAGGTTTATTTGTCAAACATCCTTATAAAGCTAGCAGTGGATACCTAAGAGATATGGTAGCTCTTAGATTTTCAGAGCTTAGACAAGATGTAGTGAATATTCTTAAAGAGGAGAGAAAATTACTAAAAGTAGTTGCATTATATCTTGGAGAAAATGGATCTATGAATTCTGATGAGTTTAGAGATTTTGTTATTAAGTACGGAAATAAACTAACTGATAAGTATGTATCATCTAAACTTGAAGAAGATAAGAATTGGTATGAAAAAATATTAAATAAGTTTTAAAAAAAATTAAAGGAGCTTTTACGCTCCTTTTTTATTATTCTTTTTTTAGAAGAAAAATAAACCTACCCATTCATCACGAACAAGTAGGTTTTCATAAAAATTAACACCGTTTATAAAAAACTATATTTTTCTTCAATTATAAGGCTTTTGGGGTGTATAGAATGACTCTAAAACTCCAATAATTTCGTATTCTATTAAAGTCTCTGAGCCATCAAAAATCGGAGGAAAACCAGGGGATTCCGCTGTACAATAAGCTATTCTCTTTTCTTTTCTTCGATTTTGTAGGATAATGTATTTCTTTTTTATCGACTGTCCGATATATTTTCTGAAGATTAGAATATCATCTTTCTTCCATTTACCTTCTTTACTATCATCTATCGGTTTTACTAAAATAATACTTCTATCCCAATTTCTCTCTGTTTTTCTAGTACCTGGATCAGAGAGAAATATTTTTTCTATTTTTATTATTCTCTCTGGGGTATACTGAGAAGTTCCTATTATAAAACCTTTTGCATCAATATCAGGTTTTATTATATAGTATAATATTATTAATACTATAATTCCAATATAAAACGCTATCATAAATCAAGTTCTTTTAAGATTGGTTCAACGAATTCTTTATACTGTGGATAATATTTCTCGAGAGTTTGTCTAGCATTGAGTGGTTTGTCAGGTTTTGTTATTCTTGCACATTCCCAATCAATTACAGCTTCTACCCAATCTATTTCTCTTGGAGATTTTAATTGTTTTATCCAATCCTTTCCGGTAGTATATGTAGGATGGTGTTTATTTATCCTCTGATGAAATTGATTTATAATTCTTTCGCCTAGGAATGGAAAGAATATAAATAGTATCAATTTATCCCAATCATGAAACCAGTGTGAATGATATCCAAGAAGTTTTTTCTCTGTTTTCATAAATGCAATCCAATGTTTCCAAGTATAGGGGATATGGTTATAACAATCTCTAACGTTTTTAATTATCTGTTTCATATAATTCATGTTTTTTATAATAAGCCCGTTTAAGTTCTCCAACTACATATATATTAGGGGAGACACATTTATTTTCCGGCCGAGTACAAGATTCATCATAAATCTCAGGGTACATATCAAGAATAAATCTAACTACTCCCTGAGATCTTGATTTTCCAGCTTTACAATGAACATATATGTCTTTTCCTAGATTCGACTCTATAAAATCTACTACTTCGGCTGCCTGTTCTTGAGTTATTCCTAAAAATTTATGACCTTTCCATTCTATTTCTTGAGAAGGTATATCATCAAACTCTAGATTTAATACAACCGAGGGATTATCTTTCTTAAACCAATGTAATTCATCCTCTTCTAAATAATATTTTTGACATTCAGGAGTCCCAATGATAGATATAAAACAACTATTACCCGGAAGATTATCATCATTCCACCCACAAGAACTGCACATCATATCAAATTCTGTATGACTGTAACAATATAGTTTTGGTTTTTTCATTTTTTAATAGGAAGATAAATAATAAGATCTGATCTAACTAAGGACTTTCCAGAGGTTATTGCTTCTTGAGAAAGAACTTTTTGAAGGGATTCTGAATAATATCCAGATATTGTCTTATAAAATATATAAGTCTTAGGAATTTCTTCCGAATTTTTTAAATTCTCACCTAAATTAATCCAATCTTCTTCTGTAGCTTCTGGATATACTGTTTTATTCAATGGAACTGTTCTAAATCCATAATAATTCCAATATTCATTAAAGATTTTTCCCAAGTCTAAAATTTTTTCAGAAACTTTTATATTACCACCAGAAAAATCAAACTTATAAGATAAATATTTGTCTGAAATATTCTTTGTCCTGATATAACTACTATAGGTATATCCTGAATTATCATTGTAGTATTGAATATATGATTTATAGAAATTAATAGTTTTTCCAAGATCATCTATATAAACATGACATTTCTTCTCAGCAGCTTCATGATCATTCTTTAATCGACTCTCTAAGGCTGAATCTTGACGATAAAATTCTTCAATAAATCCTATAGGGCTATTCCAGAATTTCCAAGAATAAGCTGTCATTTCAAAACGATCCATGATTTCTTTAATCTCTCCATCTGATAATACCCTAGGACAAACTTCGAATTCTACACTTTTAATACTTTCAGTGAATACAAAATCCTCTTTTTCTATACTCCCTGGATCATAAAATAAAAGTTTAGTTTCATATTTCTTCCCTAGTTCTTTTCCAAACTTAGCTTCTCCAATAAATATTGCTTTCCTTTCTTCATAGTTTTTAGAAATTCCTGAATATTTCCAAGGTAGTTTTTTAAGTTTGTATAAAGATCCAGGTTTAAGTTCGGCGGGTTTAAGATCTTTTGTTATTACTTCTCGTTTCTTCATTATCTCAGAAGAAATTCTATATTCCTCTGTATTAATCGGAAGGAGAACTAATTCTGTTCCTATCCAAGAATAAACACATTTTCCGATTATTTTCTTTCCAGCCAAGCTATCACAATAATCTAATATCCATAAGAAATTATCAATTCCTATTTCAATCTCAAACCCCCTTGGATCCCAAATTCTACAATAAGCTTGTCTATAATTCCAACCTACTTTTCCACCACCAACAGAACGATTCACTATAAAACCTTCCATCGGAACATTCTCAAATTCATCATCTTTGATTTTATGATCTCTCCAAGAATTCCAAGATTTTTCTTTTTTCAAAATCCCTGTCGAAGAGTCTGTGTAAGTAATGAATCCAAGTTTTTTAGTATAACAGTCAGATCTCTCTTGATATCCGACGTTAATTTTCTTTGGAATAATAAAATTTTCGCTATTTACCATAATATATAAAATTAAATTTTCATTGCAAATATAAGGGATTGACAACCTTATTTATGTAAAACTAAAATTTAAATAGAAAATTATGAAAAAGAAAATTAGAGAAATCGTAAGAGAAGAAATAAAAGCAACAATATTATTTTATTTAATTCCAGTTGATTTAGTTGCTTTCTTTTCATTAAATAGTGAAATAAAAAATATAAAGATTACTCTTGCTATCTTAATAGTATTTTCTTTAGCGGTATTGACTTATTATGTTCTTTGGAGAGTTATAGAATATCTCGAAGAGAAGGAAAAAGAGAACCCTGAAAGCCTTATAAATGATAATAAATAATAAATGAATGAAAAAGAAAACAAAAGATAGATTGATTTTTGGATTAAAAATCATAACAGTATTATCTCTTGGTGTTGCAGCAGGATATGCAATATACCGAAGAAGAGATAAAGCTTATAATTCACTCCCAGACAGTAAATTTGTTGGGAATATGATGAAAGGCAAGAGAACTGAACTAAATGTACCAGTTCCAGGTGTCTATGAATTCAAAAATGAAAATCATAATAAAGGTTACTATAATGTATTTAAGAATGGACCTTGGAATGTAGTAGCGCCAGGGTATCAGAAAAAAGACCTTGTGACTCCCGCGCCGAATCAACCTAAGAAAGTAAGAGTTAGTTCGGGAGGAGGTAGCACATATTTTCACGTAACACAAAAGCTATCCAGATCGGGAGCTAAATTGTACGGCGCGAAATCTATAAGAGGTTATTATATTCTTAAATATGAAAGTTAATATATACTATACATTAAGAGATTGGAGAAAATCCAGTCTCTTTTTTATCTTTCCTCCAAATCGATGAAAAGTGATCTCTCGACCCGTGACTTCCTTATTTATGCAAAGGGGATTCGTGTTGTGTGGGTTCCCAATTTATTTCTAAAACAAATAGTAAATATGGAAAAAATAGTAGAATATGAAGGTACTAAGAATCATTATATAGTACTTCAAGAAAATGCGATAATGAAAAATCCAGAAACAAGAGAATGGGAAAACTGTATTATCTATCAAGAGTATAAACACTGTACTCCTGAAGGTTATGTAGAAGTTCCTGAGAGTGAAAGAAAAATATTTGTAAGAGAAAAGAAAGATTTTTTAAGAAAATTTACGTTATGTTTAGATTTATAACTATGTATTATGGATGTTCTGGTACATTTAAAGCAACAACCATAGAATCAATATTAACAAGATGCCCTGGACTGTATAATGTTATGTGGTCTGATATTAAACCTTGGAAACGTTGGGAAAATATCTTAGGAACACAGCAAGATGATCGAAATTATGCTATTCTTCATCTTTGTAACTTGAGGAATGCTATAAAAAATAACTGGCCTCCTGGAGTGAATAACCTCTTAGTAGAAAGGGGAGTATCCGATATGCTTTATTATTACTACAAGAATAATAGAGAAATCGGTGAAAATTCGAAATGGATTAAGGATGTAGTTCATGAAGAAGATATCTTATGTGAGCAAAATTCGTACTATACACCAAGGAGAATATTATTAGTTCAGAAAGATTTTGATTTTGTTAGAGATGTTATTCTTAGAGAACCTACCCGAGCAAAAGAATTTCCAGGAGGGGTTCAAGAATATATGGAACATCAAGATGCATATGTTGAATTTACACAAAAGTATAATAAAATTGATGAAGTTATTAATATTAAAGATGCAGAAAAATATGTAAATGACTTGGGATTTGAATTTGATCCTAGTAAAAAATAACAAATAAAGAAAAATAAAAACATATGAGTGAAGATGTAAATACAGTATCAGATTTACTAGTTGCTAAAAGGAATGGTAAATCTGAAAAATTTAATTCTGAAAAAATAGAAAAAGCAATTCTTAATGCAATGAAATCTAGTGGTATTAAAAGTCCAAAAGTAGCTTTTAATATCTCTAAAGAAATTGAAGAAGAATTAAAAGAAAAAGGTTCATGTACTATTGATGAGATTGAAAATTTAGTATATGACAAGTTAATAAAGAAAGGACATAAGTTAACTGCAAAAGCTTATGAAGGATATCGAAGTGTTAGAGAATTTCAACGACAATCTAATACTATCGATGAACAAATAAATGAATTATTAGCAGGAGATAGTGAATATTGGAAGTCTGAAAATTCTAATAAAGATTCTATGCTCTTAACAGTTCAGAGAGACTATATGGCTGGAATTGTTAGTATAGATATGGCTAGACGAAAAATATTCCCTCCCGAAATTATCCAAGCTCATGATGAAGGCCTGATTCACATACACGATCTTGACTATATAGGCCAACTTGCGATGAACAACTGCTGTTTGATTAATCTTGAGGACATGCTTCAAAATGGAACATGTATAAATAAGACAAAAATATTTAAACCTCATAAATTAATTACAGCTACTACAATTGCAACGCAGATAATTACTGCAGTATCCTCATCTCAATTACATTAAAGTAGTTGCCTAATCTTATAGAATTAGGAAAATTATGCTAAAATGCTGGAAATTAAAGAAAATAATCAGCAGAAATTAGAATTCATTCTAATTTTTCAACGACTAGATGTATAACTATGAAAGTAGATGATATAGTCTATATTTATATTGATAGTATAAAATTTACTAGACGGAGGATGTACAATAACATTAACACATCTAGCACCTTTTGTAAGAGATAGTTATAATGGTTATCTGAAAAAATATAAAGATGCTGGATTAGATGAAGAACTTAGCGAGAAATTAGCAACTATTGATTTGAAAAAAGAAGTTAAAGACTCAGTTCAAACTTTTAATTATCAAATTAATAGTATGACAAACACAAATGGTCGAATTTTACTGGCCCGGGAAAGTAGTAATATTTTTCAATGTAGAGAGTGAACTAAGAAATCTTAGGTGTAAAATTTACGTAAATAATACGGAACTATAGGAAATGATAGTTTAAAATTTTGCTAACAGGGAAAGATTAAAATCTAATCCTGTGCCAAGCTAGAAAATGAATAAGTTTCTAGAAGGTCAAACGACTATCCGAAAGGAGTAGGTTTAAGGCGAAATTCCTTATTCCGAAGCGCTCTCCAACCATTTAATAGTGGTTGATGATATAGTCTAATTCGGGGAAATGCAGTCCCCATTTTTAACAGTATTTATGTATCTAGGCGAAACTTCAGAATATAAAGAAGAATTAGCTATGTTAATTCAAGAATTCCTAGAACAACGTATTCAAGGAATGCCTAATGAAGATGGAGTATTTGTAACTCCTGCATTTCCTAAATTGATATATGCTCTTGAGGAAGATAATATACATGAAGATAGTAAATATTGGTATCTTACTAAACTCGCTGCTAAGTGTTCAGCTAAACGATTAGTTCCTGATTATATTTCTGAGAAGAAAATGAAGGAACTTAAAGAAGGAAACTGTTTCCCAAGCATAGAATATCCTGTGCCTTGTAACAGTGATGTTACTCGAAAAACCTACTTAAACGGAGAAGGCATTAATTGCTAACTTACCGTGCTAAATTATTAAATAAAAGATATTTAATATAAAAGCCTAACGACTAGAGAAAATAAATATTAGAGAAATACTAATATGGAAATGAGTATCGTAAGAATTTATTAATAATAAATTCTGAAATGGTAGGGTTCTTATTTGTGGTAATAGCAATAAGAATATGATATAGTCTAAAAGTTAATAATTATTAACTTTGGGGATGTCGCAGTTTCTTATCACCTTGGAGAGATGAAAATGGAAATTATAAATTCTATGGCCGTCTAAATCAAGGTGTTGTAACAGTATCACTTCCTGATGCAGGATTATCTGCAGAGGGAGATATTGATAAGTTCTGGGAAATTCTAGATGAACGTTTGGAATTATGTCATAAAGCATTACAAATTAGACATAAACGTTTACTTGGAATTAAATCAGATGTAGCTCCTATATTATGGCAACATGGAGCTTTTGCAAGATTAAAACCAGGAGAAGTGATTGATCCATTATTATTTGGTGGGTATAGTACAATTTCTCTAGGTTATGCTGGTTTATATGAGTGTGTTATGGCATTAACCGGAGAATCTCATACAAAACATATCGATCTTGCAAAACAAATTATGCAAAGATTAAATGATGCTTGTAATAAGTGGAAATCTGAGGAGAATGGTCTTGGATATAGTGTATACGGATCTCCAATTGAAAGTACGACTTATAAATTTGCAAAGTGTCTTAAGAATAGATTCGGAGTTATACCAAACATAACTGATGAATCTTATATTACTAACAGTTATCATATTAATGTAAAAGAAGAAATTAATCCTCTTGATAAATTAAAGTTTGAGGCAGAACTTCAACCATATAGTTCTGGTGGTATGATATCTTACATAGAGTCTGCAGATATCAGTACTAACATCGAAGCAGTTTTAGAAGTTATAAAGTTCATCTATGATAATATTTCTTATGCAGAGTTAAATACAAAATCAGATTATTGTTCTAACTGTGGATATGATGGTGAGATAGAAATTATAGATGAGGATAATAAATTGTCTTGGAGATGTCCTCAATGTGGCTGTGAAGATCAACACAAACTTCATGTATCTAGACGTACGTGCGGATATATAGGTTCGAATTTTTGGAATCAAGGGCGTAAATTAAGTGCGCTTTAGATATGAAATACTATCTAAGAAAAAATAAGAGAATTGCTGGAAGATAATAAAATAAATCAGCAAAGTATTATTAATAATACTCTCAACGACTATGTACTTATTAAAATGATATAGTCTGATCTTAAATATTAATTTTATATTTAAGTTTAACAACATGACAGCCGAGATACGAGATAGATACACTCACCTAGATGATCATGAATTATAAAATCCCTGAAAACTATGAGATACGCAACTATTAGAAAAATAGATATATCTAATGGACCTTACATTGGAGTTTCATTATTTTTACAAGGATGTTTATTCCATTGTAAGAATTGTTTTAATCAAGTAGCTTGGCCTTTGGATGGAGGAAAAGAATTTACTGAGAAAGAAAAGAAAGAATTTTTTGAATTAATAGAAGGAGTAAAGAGAGTTTCTATTTTAGGTGGAGAACCTTTACTTCAAGCTATAGAACTTAGTGAATTATTAAAAGAGATAAAGGAAACTTGGCCAGAAAAAGAGATTTGGTTATGGACTGGATTTTATATTTCTGAATTAACTGAAGAACAAATGAAAGTTATTAATTTGTGTGATTATATAGTTGATGGAAGATATATAGATGAATTAAAAGATAGAAAACTTAGATTTAGAGGATCTTCTAATCAAACTATATGGCATAATATTAATGGTGAATTAGTAAAAAGTAAGTATAATGATGAAAGACTTGATTAAATAATAAAAAGACCTTAGGGAGAAAATCCTTAGGGTCTTTATTTTACTCTCTAACAGACCTTCTTTCCTTATTATTGAATATAAAATAATTAATCAAGATGAGTAAAATAATAATTGTTCCAGATGTTCATGGTAGGACGTTTTGGAGGCTAGCGAAAGAAAAGATTAATGAAATAGATCGAGTTGTATTTCTAGGAGATTATCTAGACCCATATCCAATCGAGGGTATTTCACCAGAGAAAGCAATAGAAGAATTAAAGAAGATAATAGACTTTAAAAAAGAATTCCCAGAGAAGGTTATTTTGTTGATAGGGAATCACGATCTTCAATATATGAATCTATTAAAAGAAATACTTCCTTGTAGTAGATATGACTTTAGGAATGCACAAGAAATCGAACAGATATTTAATGATAATCAAGAATTATTTCAAGTATTATACAAAGAAGGAAAGTATCTATTTTCTCATGCAGGTGTTGTAGAAGAATGGATGAAAATTACTTGTGGTTGTGAAGATCTAGATACACTTCTTAAGGAGCAACATTTGATGTATAATCACTTATGGTATATGTCAAGACTTAGAGGTGGTTACGGGTTTTATGGATCGTGTATATGGTCTGATGTAAGAGAATTTGAGAATACATTTCCTGGAGTATTTCAGATTTTTGGCCATACTCAATTAGCCAAAGAATTTTTTGGACCATCTCCAGGAATAGAAGAAACATTTGCATGTTTAGATTGTAGAGAATGTTTTATATTAAATACTGAAGAACAAACAATAGAAAAGTTATGAAAACAATTATTAACAATTTAGATTTTAATGGAGCGTTAATTCAGCTCACACAATCAGATGGTTTTGATACTATGATTAATGCTACAGAGATGGGTAAATTATTTGGAAAGAGACCTAGCAAGTGGTTAGAGTTACCAAGTACTAAAGCTTTTATCAATTGCTTTTAAAAGTACTATCCAATTTTCGGATAGTACTCCAGTATTGACTATTAATGGTCACTTTTCAGATGGCACTAGACCTGGAACTTGGATGCATAGAATAGTTGCCTTGGAGTATGCTAAGTGGCTAGATCCAGAGTTTGCTATTTGGTGTAATGTAAAAATAGATGAACTCTTAAGGACAGGATTTACTACTGCCTTACAGGAAGAAAGGGATAGGTATAATTCTCTTCTTCCTCAGGTAAATTATTATAATGAAGTCCTAACTTATTCAGAAAACTTATACTCCACCGAACAACTATGTAAAGATCTTGGACTTGGGTATGGAACTAAAATACTCTTAAAGAAACTTGAAGAGAAGAAATATATCTATCGTCGTCCAGGAATAAAAGGGTGGTATTTATCAAATCCTTACGATAAAGAAGGTTATACAAAAGTTACTTCAGTGGTTGTAACTGATAAACATGGAAATAAATTTGTTAAGAATCAAAAGAAATGGACTGAAGCTGGAAAACATTGGATTTGGAGTTTATCTAAAAAATTATAATATAAAATATGAACGAACAAGAAGAAATTAAATACCATAATCAACTATGGTACTATAAAACATATAATCAATTAATAGATAAATGTATACAGATGGAATCTGATGGTTATCCTGATGATATGTATACAGAGGTTCACCATATATTACCTAAGTGTATGGGTGGAACAAATGATAAGTTTAATCTAGTAAGAATGCCTGTCCGATATCATATAGTAGCTCATATGTTATTAGCTTGTATTTATATAAATGATATTAAACTTCAATGGGCTGTATCAAAAATGATTAGTGGAGATAAAAAGAATTACAGTTCAACGAGAGTAGTAGCTTGGATAAGAGGAAATCAATCTAGATTATTTTCTGGAAAGAATAATCCTAACTATGGAAAAACGCCTTCAGAAGAGACAAGAAAGAAAATTTCTAAATCCTTGACAGGAGTTAAACATTCAGAAGAAAGGAGGCATCAAAAAAGTATTTATCAAACAGGTAGAAAAAGAAAACCTGTATCTGAAGAAGGTAAGCTTCATATGAAACAAGCCCAATTAAATTTATATAAAAATGGATATGTAAATCCAAACTTAGGAAGAAAACTGACTGATGAGCAAAAAGAATTAGCGAGAAAGAACGCTAGTAAGCCAGTAATTCAATTAGATATAAATAATAATTTTATTAAGGAGTTTGACAGTGTTCTTTCTGTTAAAGAAGATGGATTTGGTGTAAATGCTGTTATTAATTGTTGCAAGGGAAGAAGAGAATCATATAAAGGTTTTATTTGGAAATATAAATTAAATTATGAAAATGAAAAGAAATAATTTTTCTATTGGGATTGACTTCGACGGGACCTGTGTTACTCATGAATATCCTAAAATCGGAAAGGATATTGGTGCAGTACCTGTTCTTAAAGAGCTAGTAGAAAAAGGTCATAAGTTAATCCTTAATACTATGAGATCAGGGAAAGAACTTGAAGATGCAGTTGAATGGTTTAAAGAGAATGATATCCCTTTGTATGGAGTTAATCAAGATCCTGGACAAAGAAGATGGACTAGTTCTCCAAAAGTACATGCAGATCTTTATATAGATGATGCTGCTCTTGGATGTCCTCTTATATATAATCCAGATTTTAGTGATAGACCTTATGTAGATTGGGAAAAAGTTAGACAAGTATTTTATGATTAAGAAACCAACAAAAGAAGAGATGTACGTAGTTAATCAGCCACGTCATCTTATGATATCAATTATATTAATGGATTATGATTACTATCCTCTTCCAGATAATATACATACTGGATTATGTAAACTTTCTGAGATTAGTGATATAGTATTCATATTCTCTGATTCCCATTTCGACAATTCTAAGATTAGTAAAGAAAAGATAACAACTCTTTATCAGGCTTGTGCTTTTATAGATAGTTCTGGAAATTTACCGAGAACTATTTTTAAGGCTCTACAATATGATAAAGAAATATTTGGGAAGCACATTGGAATAACAATATCTAGATGTCAAGACTTACAAGAATCTACACCTAAACTTTTTGAAAATCTAGAAAAAATAAATCAGTCTAGAATTATTAAGCCAGTGTTTAAGATTCGTAGGTTATCATCAACAGAACTATATAACTTCTACTATACACCGTCTGAAGAAAAAAGGAAAAAGAAATGGAAATGTATTTTTGATGAATGTTTATATTTTTATCATAGACATATTCTGAAATCTGTTATTTTTCCATGGACTAGAGTAGAGGTTCCAGATCCAACTGATTATATAGATTGCAGGTATTGTACTTGGGGATCTAATTCTTCTATACTTTATTTCAGGAATACAACGATAGGAATATTCTTGGAAAAATTAGATGAAGAATTTATTGATACCTTTACTGATCCAGACCCTAGATATCTTCTTGCTGGATTAGTTAAGGCAAGTGGAATAGATTGTTTAGATTATAACATAGAGGATTTAGATATTGGAAAATTATGACTAAAAGATATAAACAATCAGGAAGAAACTCAGCTTATCCAGAATACATAGAAGTTTGGGAGTATGGAGTTGGATCTGTACCTGATTGGATTTCAGATAAGAGCAAAGTTACGTTTATAGATGGTCTTGGAAATGTAACTTTAGAAACTCATGATACTAGTACAGGTGGAGTAGAGATTATAGACTCTACAGGTACATCTCCTCTTATTAGGTTAGGTTCAAAAAAAGACTTAATATGTAGAGAGGTAGAAAATGAAACAAAAGTATTTGTATTGACTAGAATACAATTAGATTTATTATATAAATTAGAATTATGAAAGAATTAAAAGACAGTGAAAGAAACCTGATTAATGAAGGACTTGTAATGGTAGATTATTCTGCTGAATGGTGTGGTGGTTGCCAAGTAATTAAACCAATTGTTGAAAAATTAGCAACCGAATATGAAGGAAAAGTTAATATTTATGGATGTGATGTTGATGAATGTGCAGAACTTACATCAGAATTTTGTATAAGAAACATTCCAACACTACTATTCTTTAAAGATGGAGTACTTCAGAATCGATTAGTAGGTTCACATCCAGAAAAAACAATTAGAGAAAATCTAGATTTACTAATATCAGAATCAGGAAATGAATAAATTTGTACTTAACACATTAATTTTAGGAGATGATGACCTACATTGTAAGACAGGTGAAGTAACTTTGTCTATGATGAACCTGAGTCATACAAATTTTACTGGACCGGATCTTGATAAATTCGATTTAATTGTTTATCATGGAGAGAAAGGTTGTAAAATTTTAAAGTCCAGAGCATTTAGAACTGGAAAAGTAGGATAAAAATAAAGAGAGGATACCATTCAAATAGGTTCCTCTCAATTTTTTTTTACATCTCTCCGTCGTATTTTTTATCGTCTTGAAGAGTTGATCTTTTTCTTACTAATAGAGCAATTTCTACAATTAATTCTTTTAAAGACATTCCACCTTCATATGGGAAAGCCTCATCACACCATTGTTTACTAGAATAATCCTCTTCTTCTGGTGTAACTTCATAATCTCTACAAAGTTCTGCTACTCTTTGTTGAACATACTCTTTAGTTAAGATTCTAGATTCTGGAATAAAATATGCACTACTTCCAGTCTGATCTTCATGTCCCAAAGCTAAAATTGCTTCATCTCTAAACCAATCACATTCCATAAATTCTTGTGATTCTGGCCATCTTACTAATACATAGTTTTCATTCATATTCTTTAAATTTTATTACATTTATAAGAGTTTTACCTTCAAAGCCTTATTATTGAGAAAAACAAGAAATTATGAAAAGAATAGACTGTTCATTTATGGGAATTAGTGGAGAATGTTTTATCCACATTACCCTAGAATTTGAAAACATCCCAAGAAAAGGGGATAAGGTAGTACTCAGCAGAAACATTGCAGAGTATGTAAGAGAAAATATGACAAATGATGTGGAAAATGCAGAAGAATATGCTGATGTTATATCCATGTCATTAGACAAAAACACAGGGACTATGTACTTTTTTGTAGTAGAAGTAATTCATTATCCAAGAATTGATAGAGATGTGGATGATGAGGCAGTTACTAGAATTATACTTAGTGTTAATAGTCTAGATTAAAAAAAAAATAAAGAGAGGCCTTAATAGGTTTCTCTCTTTTTATTTTCTTCTTAGAGTTCAAGTATTCTCTTAAGTCGTTGTAAACTTCCAGGAATATCATTTTTATCTAAGCGAGATTCATCATTTTTTGCTTTTAATTCATCCCTTTGTTGTATGAATTTATTATAAGCTATTTCAAAGATTTCTATATCATAATCATGTAGTTGTCCATAAGTTTTTATATTTTCTGGAAGGTATTTATCTTGCCCACCTTTAAAGTTTCTTATTGCATAAGTTGCTTTAAAGAGATCTATATAAGCATTTTTAAGAACATCTACTTCTTCTGGTGTAAACTTATCTATAACATTCATTAATTTATAAGTACCATCACCACACATAGGCAAACTCTCTAAATAATCATCTTCTATATTTACCCACCTGTTTATACTTACAACAAATCCAATAGGTGTTCCAGAATCTAATGTTAATATCTTATTAGGATAGTAACCTTGAGGAGAGTCACATAATCCTAGAACTTGAAAATTTACATCAATAGATCTCATAGTTTTTGCAATTTTCTTAGATTTATCAAATAACTGTAAGAACTCGTCGGAAAATACATACTTTCTATAAAGTTCAACTACTAATTCTTTAATTAGTTTTTCTAATCTTGCTAATTTTTTCTTAAGACCTGAGTTATCTAAAAGTTCTTTATAAGTTGATAATAAGATATCTCTCGAAATTAATTTACTTTTGTCTTTATCTAGAATCATGATTTTAATATATTATAAAGTTCTATAAAATTAGTTTTCAAAGCAGTTAGAGTTAAGTTTTTATTTTCCAAAGTTTCTTCTAACTCGAATAACTTATTACATGCTCTTTTAGAAACTACTACATATTCTCTAAGTTTTTCCAAAGCTTCTTTATATAATTCAGGACTTTGATGTTTAAAACTACTCCACTCATTACCTTTAAATAGACTAGGAGCAGAAATCAAATTCCCATCTATTCGTTTTTCAATTCTTATTCCTCTAGAAAAATAATAAAGATTATCCCCCCAATTTAAACAGTTTATATTTTCTTCAGGAAATTCTTTTTTTAATACTCCATCTCCTGTAAAATCAAATACTTGAACACTATTTAAATAATCCTGATACTTCATTGTAAATTCTTTTTCTTCTGGAGTTAAACATTCCAAGATCGCATCAAAAATAAAATCTACTAGTTCATTACATAGGTTCTTACTCTCATCGAACTCTTTGATATACAATTTTTTTACTTCATTAATTATTATTTCTCTCTGACTTCTAGTTAATGCCATAATCGTTTTATTTTTTACATTACTACATTAATAAGGATTTTGCTACTATAAAAGGTCCTAAATCTTAATTATGTAAAACTAAAATTATATTAATATGAAAGATATTGAAAAAAGAATAGCTGAGAATATCCAAGTTCCTGAGGATATGTATTTAGAGGGATTACTTGATATAACTGGATTTTTATTTATTGAGTTAACACAATTTCTAGAAAATGAACATCGGTATATAGGTATTACTAAATCCTATATTCATACTGTTAAGTTAACTATTGAAAGGATAGATCAATCTGTTCGACCTGAAGATATAGAAATTTATGGAAGAATATTATACCTTTATAAACCATTTCTTAAGAAAGAATTCAAAAGACTTAGAAATAAAAAGTTAACTGCAGGAGATTCTGTTATAGTAATTATTAATAAAATCATAGAAATAATAGTCCAAGAGAAGAAACAAGATTTTAGATTTCATAAAGAAGTAAGAACTCTAAGGAAAATTATATCTAAATTTTTTGAAAATATTAGGAACAAAAAGAAAAAAGATCCGCTTTATTCTTTAAGTAATGCTATTAAAGAGTATAAAGATAGCGGATCTGTTGGAAAATATCCTCTTGATGTATTCTCTTTTATAGATAATCAGTATACGAAAGAGGAATTGAAAGATCCAGGGGAAAGACTAAAAGAAGAAAGTGATAGCAAAATAAATGAAATTTCTTTTGATAATTGATTTTCTTAGCTATAAAATAAAAAACTAGATAGAGTAAAATTCTATCTAGTTTAATTTTTTGTTTTAATTTTTCTTCTTCTCATCTTCGGCTTTTTCTTCCAGGGACTTTTCTTCTCCAAGTTCATATTCCATGGATTCAATATCTATCTTTCGATTTGCAAAGTCCTTCTTATCCTCATCTTCTATATCTACCGTATAATAAAGCATGATGTCAAATCCAAGATCTTTATACATTGGATTTACATCTCTTGCCTGAAACATTATGTGATTATATTCTGTTGAGTATGTTCCATATAAATTACTCCTTTTCTTGTAGATTGTCAAGTTTTCAGGAATAGTTACATAATGAAGCATATCAAGAGCTGTATATAAATCTACTCCAGGTTCATCATCTATTTCATCCTTCATCGGAAATCTTAGTTTATATCCTAAGAATGTAGATGCTATTTTCACATCATATACATCATCTTGAGTTTTCCCAAGATCATTTAATTCCTTACTGAAAAATGCAATATTCTCGAAAATATGACCTGTAAGTTTTTTACTTAAACTCTTACGTCCATTTGTATAATCGAATAAGTCCTGCATAAACTCTGAAAAACCATTATACTTAAGTCTTCCATCAGGCCAAAAAACATTATAAGATTCATAATCTCTTTTCGGAATCTCTACTGCTGCTTGAAATACTTTTTCATAAGTACGAGTTTCACCATTTACTTCCTTCGTATAGGTTACTCCCTTTATTTTATAAGAAAGTATATAATATCCAATAAAGAAACGATCAATATTTTCATCCTCCGTACCTATAAATTCTCGATTTAAGGTATCTCCTAATTCATTGAGCGTATCTTTATAATCATTTATTTTTGGATAACCAGATAGATTCCTGTTATAAGCGGTTGTTGGAATTTCGAAAATAAATTCTAATTTCCTTTTTCCAAACCTAGTGTCAGATTGACTTACGTGAATGATGTTCTCGCAATCCAATAATCCGCGCTTAATTATCGATTTATTACCCCATCTATCTTCATCTACTATATTACGAATGCGAATAAGATCTAGGTCCCACGGATTGATCTTTCCCTTTCTATCGCCGAATTGGATAACATTATACATTGCTAGTACTAAGTTATCACTTTCGTCATTTTCTTCGTCGACTTCGTCACTATCATTTTCGAAGGAATTGACAATTTCATTAGACTTTTCTCTTAATATGTCTGAAGAAATTCCAAGACCTTCTAGTGCATCATCGATCTGTTTCTTTTGTTTTTCTAATTTTTTTATTTCTTTTTTTGTTTCTCTGGCTAGCAGATAACCACCAAGGGCTAATCCTAAACCAATTAGTATTAGTTTTTTATATTTCATTTTTCTTTTCTTTTAAGTTTGTTTCTTCTTTTTATTTTTATAATATTCCCCTTTGTTCACTGCTAATCCCACGAACCATTCCTCCTTTTTTGGGGGGTCTATTATTTCCCATCCCTTTTTGAGGTTTACTGATAGATCCGTTCTTAGAAAATAATGATTTTCCTACACCATATAACATTATTCCTGCTAAAGAAAACATTGCAACTGCTATAATTGGTTTAGAACCTTTATCTAAATATTCAGATGTTATTGTTCTATCATTGCAATTATCTTTTAAAAATGTAGTACTTGTTTTCTGTACACCAAGTAACGAACCAATATTTATCATATCTTTTTATTTTTTGAATTAATTTTTCTAATCTTCTTTATTTGATAGTCTCCTGCAAGTGAAGCTCCGCACCCTATTGCAAATACAAGAGCTAAAACTTTACAACCTAATCCTATAGTACGGAGACATACATTAGCTACTGAGTAACTTCTCGTTGCTATTTTTTCTCTTTTTCTAATGTCCATTTTTTTTTCTTTTAAGTTTTATTGTTAATATTTAAGTTTATAATTCTTTATTTAACGCAGTCAGCTTAATATGCTATTTATAGATGCTGACTCATCTATCTTGTTTAATATCTCTTTATAAGAAGGGAACTGGATGGACTCCAGAACCCTCCCCTGAGATAACAATAAACAAGAATTATGTTTTTGTTCTATTTCTACTTCTTTTTCTTCATCATCTTCTACTTTCATCATTGTGTTTTTCATAACCTAAATAAAGAAAAAAGAGTATAGAAGCACTTAATACCTCTATACTCTAAACTTAAAAGAAGGAAAATTTAGTTCTTCTCTTCAGCAGGAATTTCTTTGACTTCTTCAATACCGTCACCTGTGATCTTCTTTTTGACATTTCCAATCAATTTTTCACAGTAACCGTATTTCTGTTCTAATTTAATTGCTGCTATTCCAGCTCCAAATCCTGCTACAAAATATAATAAATTTTTCATTTTCTTATTCTCCTTCCTATAAGTTAACATTATTTACTCTTTGGTGGCTGTTGAGACTTCTGTAACCACCGTTCTTGTAACCACCATTGCCTCCATTTGTAGGGGCTGATGTTATTTCCGGCTTTACTTCAGGAATCATATCCGATTCTCCTATACCGGTAACTGTTGTTGCAACTGATTTCTTTCTCTTTAAAAGACCTATAGCTGCATTTCCTATACCCTTGCCAGTGGATATTATTGGTTTGTGGTATTTAACTATTATTCCACCAAGTACCATTCCAACGGCAACTCCTCCGATTGTGTATTTATTTCTACTAAACCAACCAGATTTTTTTTCTTTTTTAGTTTCTTCTTTTTCCATAATTCTTGTTCTTTAGAAAAATAATTTGTTAATATTTTTGTTATCTTATCTCTTATAAGGCTTTTACCGTTTTCTAAACCATTCGATTTTTAACGGCGAAAAATTAATGATCAAAATTCATTATTTTCTTTGTTTTTGTATAGTTGTATTTGTGTATGAATTTTGATCTTAAAGAATTTATTTTCTCATATATAAGAATTTAACGTCTTTTCAAACTCATCGTTTTTCTACCCTACAAAGAACTTATCTACTCCATGTTTATCTATAACCTTTAATATTATAGTTATAATAAGTTTATCAGTTATAGATCTAGTTTCGAATTCTGCTCTGGAAATATCACTACGATAATCTCTCATTATATCTGCATTCTTGAGGTTATATTTTCCGATGTGATATTCTTTTTTAGAGAGACTTTCAATAGTCATAGGATTATCAACTGTAGTAATATCAAGACCACGTTTATCTAGAAATTTATCATACAATAGATCTGATAATCGTTTAATTCCTATCTTCTTACAAGCTATATCAGGAAGTTTATTATTCTGAACAAATAGTACTCTATCTCTATCAGAACACTTCCAAGTCTTATCTGATAAACTAAGATAATATCCTTGAGCTAACCAATCCCTCTCTTCTATATATTTCATGGTTGTCTGTAAATCTCCTGCTAATTCTACTACATTTCTAAAAGGCAATGCAATCGGAATTAGGATATCAATAACTCCAGGAAGATGACTAGATAATATTACTTTCATAGTTCAATATCTAAGAAATACTTATAATCATTTCCAATCTTAACAAATAATCCTGAAACTAACTCTGGAAATCTAGTTTGAAGAGTTCTCAAGATACACATATAAGTTTCGGCCGTTTCATTGTAGAGTATTTTCTTTGTACCATCTTCAAAAGCAACGTATAAGTGAGAAACCTTAAAAACATTTCTCGTTGCTTTATCAATCTGGTACATAACGTTTATCTCTACATCTTCGGCCGTTATAGAATCTTTCATAATACTTCTAATATGATATAAATCCTCTCCATATTTTGTAACATCCGGATTTTCTTCTAGTTTGTAAAGTTTATTTCGTCCTCCTGTTGTTACTATGTAAGGAATATGCTCTACCGTACTAACTTCATATTGAACTGACTGAATCCATAATCTCTCTGTAAATTCAAAAGTAAGTTCCGTAATCTTGCTCTGCTTAATAAAAAAGCTATTTATTATATTCTCCATAATTATTTATTTTTTATTCATTTATTAGAGTTTTAAGTGAAAAATAATTGAATATTTTTATATATTTCATTAATTAATTATTCTTTCTTTTTAATAATCTCTAATCCATTAACCCTCTTATCGGGAAAATTAATCGTACACTTCTTAACCTCAAAATAATTCTCTAAATCTGTTGCTTTAGCTTTTCTATCATAACTAATAGAATCATAAATATTTGTTAACTTTGTCTTTATATCAACTAATGATAACTTATCACCTTCTTTAAATTCTAAATACATAGATTTTTCTAGTAAATCCTGACTAAATGTTACTATATTCAATTCTTTTTTAATAAAAGTTTTACTATAACTTAATGCTCTCAATCTATCTGGACCTAGAGTGGTGTAATAAGACTTAATTTCATCAGAATCAGCTATTTGTCCAAGAACTATATCAATTGCATCACTAGATAATCCATATTCACATAATAACTTAAGCTTATCTTTCATTGTATTTAAACTAATATATATTCTAAGAAATTCTGATACCTCTTGATTTACTATATCGTTATCCTCACAATATATACCAGTCTCTCTACACCTTAATACCTCAAAATACTTATCTACCCTCTCATTCCCCACATTAGGATCCTTCCTAAGATACTCTATTACATAGTCTTTAGATAATTGATCTTTTACCTCAGATATTATATTCTCTAAATACTCCTCTGTATTCCTAGTATTGAAGAAATAGGATAATACCTCCCTACATTCATTCTTAATCTTTTTAAACTCTTTACTGCCTCTAATTGGATTCTTTGGAAGAGATTCCAAGTCTACTTTATCTATATCCCTAAAGAAATTTATTATATCATCATTATAATAAAACCACTCTCTACCATACTCTGAATATAATAAATCCCTAAACTTATATTGGACTCTCTTTTCTATATCCTCTGAAAGATTGGGAACTTCATATAAAATTTTACAAGTAGGATTATGAAGTTTGTAAGCCATAAATCTAATATCTTTTCTAGAATCTTCTGTATAACCTATTTTGAGAAGATGAATTAAATTTTCATTCTCATCATAACCTGCACTCTTAATCAAATATATCATAATTAATTATCCTTTCTTTTTAACAATTCATAACCTCTTACTCTCTTCTTTTTTCCATCTACAACCTCAGTAGTCATATACTCTTTTACTTCAAAATAATTAAGAATATCATTAGCTTTTGGTACTGCAGTATAAGAAATACTAGAATATAAGTCTCCTAATTTAACCTTGAGATTAGATAAACTATATTTCTCCCCTGGATTAAAATTTTGATGAATAGTATTAACTAAAAGTTCAGGACTAAATGTTACTATTCCAAGATATTTTTTAATATTAGTACTATTATAATATAAATTTTTTAATTTTTCTGGTTTTAAAATTGTATAATAAGATTTAACTTCATCGCTATCATTCAACTGTCCCAAAACAATATCAATCTCCACTTCAGATAATCCATATTCGCATAGCATTTTAAGTTTATCATATATTGTTTTTAAATTTTTATATATTCTTAAAAACTCTACAACTTTTTGATTTGATATATCATCAGGAGTCAATTTATTATGAACTGTGCTAAATACAGAACATCTATCTGCATAATCATATTGTTGAATCTGAAAAGCTCTAATCTCATTTACTAATACTAAATTATTAAGTACAGGTATTAAAACTCCTCCTTGATACTCATTCACAGCTACATAATCATCTTTATAATTTTGAGTTTTTGCAAGTGTTTGATATCTTTCTGCTAACGTTAATTTATCTTCATCCAAAGAAGTTGAGTATGATCTTAATAAGCTTTCAGTTTCACGTTTTTTTCTTTCAATTTCTTTATCAAACTCCTCCTGACTAACTTTTCTATAATCACAAATAGAACGATAATAAAAATTAGCTGAATTTTTCCATGGATTTTCGAATAATCTTTGCCTTCCTAGGATTTGAGGTAAATCTTCACTAATATCAACTGCAAGACTATCAATATTACTATCACTAAAGATAAAAGATCTAGCACATAGTGAATAGAAATCAGCACCTAGGTAAACCGTTCTGGTACAAAACGTAAACATCTTAGGTTTTACCCCTTTTAATGGCACCTTTCCTATAACAAACTTCTTCCCTAATCTTTTTTGAATTTTTTTAAGATTATCAGGAGTATCACTACATAATATATTACATTGTTCAGAAGTAAGATTATTTTTCTTTATAATAGATGTAATGTGATTAACTGAATTTACATAAAATACTGCCTCATCTGATATTACTCTAGTAGGTATACCATTTCTAAGAACTACTATCTCTTCGAAATCATTATTTAGATATTTTTGAATAATTTCAGATGCTTTTTCACCAACTGTCCTCATTACATATGAATTAAGATCGGGTTTTATAAGTCTAGATGGATCTTCTGTTTCCCAATCTAATTCATAATAAGGGAGATCTTTAAATTCATCTAACATTTCTAAGTACTCATCCATCATAGGAGTAGCTGATACAAAGTATGCAGTAGGTGATTGTTTAAGATACTCTAGGAAACTTAATTCAGTATCTGATTTAAATCTAGAATCATGTAAAATACTTTGAAACTCATCTATAATAGTATAAAAATATTGAAAACGTTCCAATTTCTCAAGAATTTCTTTAACAATTCTATATGAATCATAGGTTACTAATATTTTACAAGGTAAACCATTAACAGATCTAAATATACAATATTCTTCTATCTCATGATATATTTTCTTATAAATATTTTTATTTTTCTCCTCTGAAGTTTCTATAGTGTCTTTTATTATTGTTTTATCTACTTTGGAAAGATCTTTATCAATATTGACTTCTTTCTCTAACTCATTTACCACTAAATAGACTTCAAATTCATGTTGATCCTTTTTATTTTTAAGTAACATCTTTCTAGGACTACATAGAATAATATTTTCATTACTTCTAATACAGTATTCAGTAAATCCACAACCAGGTAATTGTTTATTTATTATACATTTACTTGGAAATTTACTAAAATTAAATTCATTCCATTCTGAAATATATCTAATTCCAGACGGTACTTTAATCTTTTCTTTTTGCATATTATTTAATTTTTAATTTATTATCTAATTAATAATAGATTCTTTTTAATACAGAATCCAGTTACATAAAATCGAAGACTAAGGATACCTTAACTTCATTAATTAGAGTTTGAAAGGATAAGAAGAGCAAAATAGCAATTTAAATTTATAAATAAACATACATACACTATATATATTATTCTATTAAAAAAAATTGCATAGTAGTGGTTCTTCTATAAGAGCGAACATAGTGAGAGGCTTCGCCTCCCGCTAGGGAAAGGCGTAAAAGCCGTCTCTTATAGGAGGTTCACGATAGATTAAAATTTAAACCTAATACTATATTATTCATACTTATCGTGAACCTTAAAAAGATATCGTCCATAACGCTCTTTACCTCGTTTACACTCGGAAGAGCTAGGACTAGATACTTTTTAAGAACCACTATCTTTTCTTTCAATCCTTCTTAAAAAATCCTAATATCTCTTTATTCAATCCTTATTTTATTTTTTCTATTTATACTTCCTATAGGTTTTCTCAATATATTCTCTTGTTCAATCCAGGTTCCTTAGTCCTCAAGAGAATATTTCGAACCCTATAATCCTTATTAATGATCAAGAATTTTTATTGTGTAGTTCTTGATCTCATTATAAAAGAAATATTAATTTATTATAAGAAAAAATTATTATGAGTAAGTATTATTTTTTAGAGACAGTATTAGTTAAAGGAAATTTGAAAGTAAAAGCACTCCCTGGACAAAAATTGAAGGATGGTTCTAGTGTATCTACAAGTCTTTATGTACAATGCCCTAAGAAAATAAGAGAAGTTTATTCAGAAGGTACAATATTTATCTCAACTTCTCTTAATCTTAGTCCTTCAGGTGGAAAATTTTATACACAAAAGGGATTTCAAAGATTAACATACAAAGATGAAGAAGCTAAAAAAGAATATAAAACTCTGACTGGAATTGATTTCGTAGATCCCTTAAAGAAAGATACGATTCTCGAAACAATTCTTAAAGATGCATCACTAATTTCTCCAAGTTCTACAAAGGATGGATTTTATATGACCCCTGATAATTGGAGAATTTTAGTAAGAAATATAAAAAAACATGTTAATACGATGATTATAGGGCCTACAGGTTCTGGAAAGACAAGTTGCGTAAAAGAAGTTTGTTCTAGAATGGGTATACCTCTTCATGTGTTTGATATGGGTTCTATGATTGATCCTATTTCAAATTTACTTGGAGTTCATCGCTTAGAAGATGGAAAAAGTATATTTGATTATGCTAAGTTCACTAAAGTAATTCAAGAACCGTGTGTAATTCTCTTAGATGAGTTAAATCGTTCTTCTCTTGGGGCTAATAATGTATTGTTTCCTTGTTTAGATGATAGACGGGAATTGAATGTTGAAATAGCTTGTGGGAAAGGAGTTAGAAGTATTAAAATTCATCCAGAGGTAACATTTATTGCAACAGCTAATATAGGTTCTGAATATACTGGAACTAATATGATAGACCGAGCACTTCTTAATCGATTTTTTCCTCTTGAACTTAATATTATACCAGATACAGAAGAAGTAAATGTTTTGGTTAATAGAACGGGGATTGATGAAGAAGTAGCTAGATCAATTGTGAAGATAGCAAATAATATTAGATCACTCTCGAAGAAACAGGAAATCTCAACTTCTATATCAATTCGAGAAACACTAATGATCTCAGAGTTAGTATCAGATGGTTGGAGTGTGAAAAGTGCTATGGAAATGGTATATCTTCCAATCTATGAAGGAACTAATTTGGAAGGAGAAAGAAGTACAGTATATAAAACAATATTATCTTATTAATAGACTATGAGTAAACATTTTTCAACCTCATATTATCCTTGGTGGAAAAGAAAGGATTATGATGATTACTATGATGACGAAGATGATGGTAGATGGGGTAGGAGTATATTTAGAAAGTCCTATAAATCATCTGTCGGAAATTCTGGAGAGCTTAGTAGAACTATAAATAGAAGCTCTTGGTATGGAGAAAGTTATTATTCATATTCATCTGTTGGAAAGGAAGAGGATGCACAATTATCTAAGTTAATTGAAAAGGCTTATAGTTCTGTAAAAGATATGATAACTATAATGGATTTTCCTTTCCTGATTAGAGTAAATTTGAATGAGGGTAGTGATGAAAGTAGTTCGTATTCAGATTATTTTTCAGAAGAGAAGAGAGATAATTCCGAAAGAAGAATAGCAGTCCCTTCTAAGATATTTGACTCCACCGAAGATAATGAAACAAAAATAAATGCCTTCTGTGGATTTGGTCTTCATGAGGCTGCACACTTAAGATATACCTACTTAAGAGTTTATTTGAATTTTCTTAGTTTTATAAGTGGAAAATATACTTTTGAAGAAGGAGAGATTATTAAAATTTTCATAAATCTTCTTGAGGATAATAGAGTTGAGGATTTATTACTAACAGAACGACCGGGATTTCAAGATTTTATTGATTGTGCAAAAAGTTATAATTCCAAGACTCTAGAGGAAAAACTTAATATAATGAGGGAGAGGAAGTTGATTCTTTTCTTTAAAACATTAATAGGAATACTTAGATTTCCTGGATTAATAGAAGAGGAGGTTCTTGAGGAGTATTCTGAGGTATACAAAGAAGTTCAAGAAAAGATAACTCCATATCCAGAAAATCTTAAAGATATTTGTAGTGTTTCTGAAAGTATATTTAAGATAATTAAGGAGAAGAAATTATCTGATATAGATCCGGCGGAATTAAAAAAAATATTATTCTTAATTAATGATACTGAATCTATAACTAGTATAATGTATGGAGTTGACTTAGATTCTGGAAGAAAGATAGATAAGTCTAAAGTATCTAGGCTATTATCATCAAAGGATAGTCTAACAATGAAAATCTTAGAGGGAACAGTAGAACGTGGTGATTCTGATAAGGTATTCTTTGAAAAACCAAAAGGGGATAGGAATGATTATTTACGTGATGTGAGAGCAGTTCAAAAATATGTTCCTAGATTAAAAAAGATATTGATAGGAACAGATAAGAACTATGATTTTAATATCCAAGGTTGTAGGTCTGGAATTTTAGATACGACAAAACTTGCAGAAGCGTATCAAGGAGTTCCACAAGTTTACCTAAGACAGGGACATGTTAGAACCAATAAATCAACTATATGTGTTCTTATTGATGAGTCTGGATCTATGGGTGGAAAAAAGGAAATCCTAGCGAGACAGGCTGCAATACTTCTAAATGAAACCTTCGGAAAAAGTTTGGGAGTTGATTTATATATTTATGGACATACTGCAGATATTGGTTCGATCGGATATATAAATCTGAGTGTGTATCGAGAAGGAAGTCATTATAATCCTAAGTTTTCATTATCTAAGAGTTGTGCAAAATCCCAAAATCGAGATGGAGATGCAATTCTAGAAGTAGCAAAGAGAGTTAGAAAGTTCACGAAAGAGAATTGTATTATGTTTGTGATATCTGATGGTAGCCCTTGTGCAAATGGATATGGAGGAATTCCAGCAATAAAAGATACTGCCGCAAAAGTAAAAGAAGCAGAAAAACTTGGATTTGGAATAATTCAGATTAGTATAGATGCTGTATATCGTGTTGAAGATATGTTTGATACTTATATAGATATCGGATATAACTTAGAGGAAATGCCGAAACTTTTGAATGAAATAGTGAAAACTAAAGTAATAAAAACAAAACATACTACAGTAAGTTAAGATGGATTATGAAGATAAGGTAATATATAATACTATAAGTCTAAGAGGTTTAGTTCTTCATACATTTATAGCATTTACTTCGAAACTTCCTATAGATAATTTATCAAACTTTGTAATTTCTTATTATATCCCAGAAGTAGTTGATTTTATTAATAACTCTGGAATAAAAAGAGGAACTATGACTGTTGATAAGTTTAAAGATTTATATGGAATTAAGATCGATTATATAAGTATCTTCACTTTTAGAGATATACTTAGATTTCAACTTCAGGAAACTCGTACTCGGCTTGATCTGATCTATTATTTAGTTCAGATTCAAGAGAATATAGAAGCTGACTTAAGTAGATTTAATTTAGCTGATGAACTATATATTTATTTGTATAGTCGTTTTCAGAGAGCTTTAAAGCCTTATACATGAGAGAAAATAAATAATGTAAAACAATACTCCTTAAGCAATAATAAAAAGCTTAAGGAGTTTAAATTTTTAAGAATATGAAAATAAGTAAATTAAAACATGATTCTTATAGAGTAGAAATTAATTTTGGAATTGGAACACAGAAAGAAATGACGAGGTGGTTTACTACTAAGTTTGTAAAGAATCATAAAATGGAAATTCCGGTAAAGAAAAATTCAAGAGCAGAAGAACTTATAGAAACAATAAGTTCAACATCCGGAACATCTACTTATAGAATTATTAATAAAACAACAGGATTCGATCAAGTAGTAGTAATAGTAAACATTGACTCTAGAAGAAATAGACCTTTTATTGCCAAAAAGGATTATAAAAGTTTGGTTAAGAATATCAAAACTACATTTTATCACGAAACAAGACATGCCGTAGATCAGATAGTTAAGTTAAGAAATCTGAGTTATGAAGATTTTGAAAATACAGCTATGTTACAGGCTTGGATAAATGTAGAATTCGAAGAAACTTTAATGGATTATATTACAGAAGGTGAATTAGAAGAGGTTATTTCGGAGAGTGTGAAAAAGAGATAGGAAATAAAATCCTATCTCTTATTTTTCTTTTACTTTAAACGTTCCTTTAAGTCAGGAAGGAAAAGAAGTAGTAAAAACTATTATTAAAGTAATTTCATCTACTAGGAAATCTGGATCTTGGAATTTTTCTATGACTACTGGAGAACATTTTTCTGGTTCTTGTGGAGATTCAGTTAATGAATGGGGTACTGATACAATAGGAGGAGGATATTTTCATAGTATAGGACAATCAGTTGGATTAAAAGTAGTTTCTGGTACTTGTTTTGGAAAAACTTTAGATGGACTTACGCTATTTAATGGTAGAATATTAGTATAATTATAAATTGTTATAATGAAAGTATAAAAATTCTTGTATTTTTTACCCTTCAATTAATTTTAAATAATTATAATTATTGATACTATCAGTTTTTAATATAGTAAAAATAAATTCATATTCAACATTTTCCCCAACATAAGATGCTGCAAGATTTTTATTATTATTTAATTTTAAGTAAAATTGATGTGCATTATTTGAATCACTATTAATTATACTCATTACTAATTCAACAAATTCACAAGACATTGGCATTGATATAATCCATTGTGATTTATCTAAATCACCTTCTCCCTCTAAAATAGGACCTCCATCATGTAAATAACAATAATTAATTCCAAAATTATATGTATCATCTAAGAATTCTATTTTCCAAACATCAACCTCTTTCTGACTTAAAGGAACGTTTATTTCCTTATATATGTTATAAAAAATTAATTAACAAATGGAAATAAAAAATTTAACATTTTCAGAAATTAGAAAGTCAGGAAATCTACTATTTGAAAGTATACGTGGATCTCATTTATATGGACTTAATACAGAAACCTCTGATATAGATACTTTTGGAGTTTTCATAGGTCCTTCCGAATGGTTTTTAGGTACTGGAATTGAAAAACAACAAATGATTAAGTCAGATAAATCTGATGATTATTGGGATGAGTTAGAAAAATATTTTCAAGAACTTGGAGAATCAAATCCAGAAGCATTAATTTCACTATTCACTCCAGAAAAATTTATTCTACACTTCAATCCAGTACTTCAACCGTTATGGGATATCAAAGAGACCTTAATTACAAAAAAATGCTTTAAACCTTTTGCTGGATATGCTATAAGTCAAATAAAAAAAGCGAAAGGTTTAAAAAAAGCAATAAACATAGATCCGGAACAAGTAAAAATCAGAAAAACACCGTTAGATTTTTGTCAAGTTCCAGTAGGGATTGGTACTTGGACATTAACTAAATATTTAAGAGATAATAATCTTAAACAAGAGTATTGTGGTATATCTAGACTTCCGGGAACAGTAGAATCATATGCATTATTTTATGACTGGGCTGCTGATCCTAATTATTCTAGAGATAAAAAAGATGTGATTGGTTATAGAGGTATTCTTAGTCAAACTGATCCTCTCAGTAGTCAACTTAGAGTTTCTAGTATTAAATTTGATGATAGAGAAAAACCTTTATGCTATTTTCAATTCAACTCTGGAGCTTATAGTCAACACTGTACTGATTATAAACGTTATTGGGATTGGGTAAAGAATCGAAACGAATCTAGATTTCAACTTAACAAAGGATATGATTATGATTCTAAAAATATTCAACATTGTGTTAGAATTTTAACTATGGCGACAGAAATAGCTCAAGGAAAAGGAATGATTTTAAACAGAACAGGAATAGATCGAGATTGGTTATTGAAAATAAAAAATCATGGAGTTCCTTATAATGAAGTAATGGAATATGTAGAAAACTTAGAGGAAACTATGAAAGAGAATTTTGAGAAATCTAATCTCCCTGAAGAACCAGATTTAGATATTCTAGAAAAAATATTAGTAAAAATAAGAAAAACTCATTATGGATTTATCAAAATTTAATTCTCAAAATCATTTATATAAAATTACTGAAAGTACTTGTAGCAGTTTGTATAAAATTTTAACTATTCTAGAAGATAATGATATTTTATATACAATTGATGATAGCTATGAAGACTCTATTATTTTAGAATGTAAGGATTATTTCAAAGTATTTCATAATATGAAAAAATTTCTTGATGTTTTTGGAAAAATTAAAAGAATATATAGAAATAGGCAATATGAAGAACTTGAAAATACTCCTTTTCTTGATAATAATGATTTTTTAATATTTAATGAGAATAATTTAAAAATAAATCCGTTTAATGGCTCTTGGATATTTGAAGATCAGTCTGGAGATTTTAAAACTGGGATATTAAATTATATTCAAGGAAATAGATCTAAATATATTGACTTATCTTTTGGATTAAAAACTATCTTGGATATTGGATTGATAGATTCAAGGATAATCAAAGATATACTAAATAGAAATATAAAAGAAAGAAAAGGGTTAATTGAAATCCTTTTTTCCAGATTAAAAGTTAAATATACTTCTGAAAATCCAGAAAGTATTTTTAATGATTACTTATCTAGTCAGAATGGTAATTATTCTAGATGTATTCCATTTCATGATAAAGAAAAGAATGAATTTGGATACTGGATTTGGACAAAAAGATATATTTCTAATGTTGGAAAAAATATATTTCCAGAAGGAGAACTGATTATGAGTGACTTAGAGACTTGGGAAATTCCATTAGAAAATTATTACTCTGGTGGAAATAGTTGTAGTATAATCACCTTCTCAGGAATAAATAGAGTAAGGGTGAATTATTCTCCCGGTAAATTTCTTCAATTGTTAGATGTATCGTCGTTAGAAAATAGTAAGTCAAGAATATTCCTTACATTATCATATCCAGAAATAACTCCCAAAAATTATGAACAACTTGATGTTTCTTTACAGAAAGAAGTAGCATTAATATTTAAACTACTTAAAGATCGTGGATATATTACTGGAAATCAACAAGAAGATATATTATATAACCTAGGGAAATGGAAAAAGATTGGAATAATGTAAAAACAGTTCTTGGGATTAGATTATACAGAGAGAATGAAAGGAATAATTACTTTTTAATAAATTTTTTAGATAAACATCAAATTCATTATTCAATAATAAAAATTAACAATGATTATTTTATATTAATAAAATTTGTTATAGCATTTGAAGATTATTTCAATAAATTTTTCAAAAATACACATTGGGTTAATAGATTTTATGAAATTTCTTACAAAGATAAAAAAGTAATTAAAAAATTACATTATTATGAATTATTTAAATGTCTAGATACTGTTACAAATTACTTTACTGTTGAAGTAAGTAAGAAACACATGAGATTAAAATTTTCTCCTAAATACCCAGATAACTTTTTAAAAGGAAAAATTATAAATTTTTCCCAAATTACACCTGATATGTATAATTTATGTACTGATATTATTTTAAATGGATTTTATAAATATTATCAAAGAGGTTATATAAAGAGATTTAACTTAAAATTACATGAATTTATAACTGAAAATTTATAAAAATATTAAGACTAGTAGAAACCAAATCTACTAGTCTTTTTAAACGTTCCTTTAAGTCAGGAAGGAAAAGAAGTAGTAAAAACTATTATTAAAGTAATTTCATCTACTAGGAAATCTGGATCTTGGAATTTTTCTATGACTACTGGAGAACATTTTTCTGGTTCTTGTGGAGATTCAGTTAATGAATGGGGTACTGATACAATAGGAGGAGGATATTTTCATAGTATAGGACAATCAGTTGGATTAAAAGTAGTTTCTGGTACTTGTTTTGGAAAAACTTTAGATGGACTTACGCTATTTAATGGTAGAATATTAGTATAATTATAAATTGTTATAATGAAAGTATAAAAATTCTTGTATTTTTTACCCTTCAATTAATTTTAAATAATTATAATTATTGATACTATCAGTTTTTAATATAGTAAAAATAAATTCATATTCAACATTTTCCCCAACATAAGATGCTGCAAGATTTTTATTATTATTTAATTTTAAGTAAAATTGATGTGCATTATTTGAATCACTATTAATTATACTCATTACTAATTCAACAAATTCACAAGACATTGGCATTGATATAATCCATTGTGATTTATCTAAATCACCTTCTCCCTCTAAAATAGGACCTCCATCATGTAAATAACAATAATTAATTCCAAAATTATATGTATCATCTAAGAATTCTATTTTCCAAACATCAACCTCTTTCTGACTTAAAGGAACGTTTATTTCCTTATATATGTTATAAAAAATTAATTAACAAATGGAAATAAAAAATTTAACATTTTCAGAAATTAGAAAGTCAGGAAATCTACTATTTGAAAGTATACGTGGATCTCATTTATATGGACTTAATACAGAAACCTCTGATATAGATACTTTTGGAGTTTTCATAGGTCCTTCCGAATGGTTTTTAGGTACTGGAATTGAAAAACAACAAATGATTAAGTCAGATAAATCTGATGATTATTGGGATGAGTTAGAAAAATATTTTCAAGAACTTGGAGAATCAAATCCAGAAGCATTAATTTCACTATTCACTCCAGAAAAATTTATTCTACACTTCAATCCAGTACTTCAACCGTTATGGGATATCAAAGAGACCTTAATTACAAAAAAATGCTTTAAACCTTTTGCTGGATATGCTATAAGTCAAATAAAAAAAGCGAAAGGTTTAAAAAAAGCAATAAACATAGATCCGGAACAAGTAAAAATCAGAAAAACACCGTTAGATTTTTGTCAAGTTCCAGTAGGGATTGGTACTTGGACATTAACTAAATATTTAAGAGATAATAATCTTAAACAAGAGTATTGTGGTATATCTAGACTTCCGGGAACAGTAGAATCATATGCATTATTTTATGACTGGGCTGCTGATCCTAATTATTCTAGAGATAAAAAAGATGTGATTGGTTATAGAGGTATTCTTAGTCAAACTGATCCTCTCAGTAGTCAACTTAGAGTTTCTAGTATTAAATTTGATGATAGAGAAAAACCTTTATGCTATTTTCAATTCAACTCTGGAGCTTATAGTCAACACTGTACTGATTATAAACGTTATTGGGATTGGGTAAAGAATCGAAACGAATCTAGATTTCAACTTAACAAAGGATATGATTATGATTCTAAAAATATTCAACATTGTGTTAGAATTTTAACTATGGCGACAGAAATAGCTCAAGGAAAAGGAATGATTTTAAACAGAACAGGAATAGATCGAGATTGGTTATTGAAAATAAAAAATCATGGAGTTCCTTATAATGAAGTAATGGAATATGTAGAAAACTTAGAGGAAACTATGAAAGAGAATTTTGAGAAATCTAATCTCCCTGAAGAACCAGATTTAGATATTCTAGAAAAAATATTAGTAAAAATAAGAAAAACTCATTATGGATTTATCAAAATTTAATTCTCAAAATCATTTATATAAAATTACTGAAAGTACTTGTAGCAGTTTGTATAAAATTTTAACTATTCTAGAAGATAATGATATTTTATATACAATTGATGATAGCTATGAAGACTCTATTATTTTAGAATGTAAGGATTATTTCAAAGTATTTCATAATATGAAAAAATTTCTTGATGTTTTTGGAAAAATTAAAAGAATATATAGAAATAGGCAATATGAAGAACTTGAAAATACTCCTTTTCTTGATAATAATGATTTTTTAATATTTAATGAGAATAATTTAAAAATAAATCCGTTTAATGGCTCTTGGATATTTGAAGATCAGTCTGGAGATTTTAAAACTGGGATATTAAATTATATTCAAGGAAATAGATCTAAATATATTGACTTATCTTTTGGATTAAAAACTATCTTGGATATTGGATTGATAGATTCAAGGATAATCAAAGATATACTAAATAGAAATATAAAAGAAAGAAAAGGGTTAATTGAAATCCTTTTTTCCAGATTAAAAGTTAAATATACTTCTGAAAATCCAGAAAGTATTTTTAATGATTACTTATCTAGTCAGAATGGTAATTATTCTAGATGTATTCCATTTCATGATAAAGAAAAGAATGAATTTGGATACTGGATTTGGACAAAAAGATATATTTCTAATGTTGGAAAAAATATATTTCCAGAAGGAGAACTGATTATGAGTGACTTAGAGACTTGGGAAATTCCATTAGAAAATTATTACTCTGGTGGAAATAGTTGTAGTATAATCACCTTCTCAGGAATAAATAGAGTAAGGGTGAATTATTCTCCCGGTAAATTTCTTCAATTGTTAGATGTATCGTCGTTAGAAAATAGTAAGTCAAGAATATTCCTTACATTATCATATCCAGAAATAACTCCCAAAAATTATGAACAACTTGATGTTTCTTTACAGAAAGAAGTAGCATTAATATTTAAACTACTTAAAGATCGTGGATATATTACTGGAAATCAACAAGAAGATATATTATATAACCTAGGGAAATGGAAAAAGATTGGAATAATGTAAAAACAGTTCTTGGGATTAGATTATACAGAGAGAATGAAAGGAATAATTACTTTTTAATAAATTTTTTAGATAAACATCAAATTCATTATTCAATAATAAAAATTAACAATGATTATTTTATATTAATAAAATTTGTTATAGCATTTGAAGATTATTTCAATAAATTTTTCAAAAATACACATTGGGTTAATAGATTTTATGAAATTTCTTACAAAGATAAAAAAGTAATTAAAAAATTACATTATTATGAATTATTTAAATGTCTAGATACTGTTACAAATTACTTTACTGTTGAAGTAAGTAAGAAACACATGAGATTAAAATTTTCTCCTAAATACCCAGATAACTTTTTAAAAGGAAAAATTATAAATTTTTCCCAAATTACACCTGATATGTATAATTTATGTACTGATATTATTTTAAATGGATTTTATAAATATTATCAAAGAGGTTATATAAAGAGATTTAACTTAAAATTACATGAATTTATAACTGAAAATTTATAAAAATATTAAGACTAGTAGAAACCAAATCTACTAGTCTTTTTAAACGTTCCTTTAAGTCAGAGTGGTAAATCACCTGAATACGTATACGTATTT